>Ga0075996_121_pt1 | contig 2578 bp, 3 predicted proteins | sample RifGroA2_FD_68042 | JGI IMG/M metagenome (GOLD analysis project Ga0075996, IMG submission 68042) | Parcubacteria bacterium GW2011_GWA2_51_12 | reverse complement strand
AGCAAAACAAAAAACCAATTTACCCCAACACCCAAACTGCCCCAGACGCAAGGCCGCGGCGGAACGACGTTTATTCGCCAGAAGCGCTCACTAATCAGCGTCAAACCCGGAAGGGTGCGGGGGCTTATTTAAAAATCGCATCGATCGCTCTGGGGATGGTTTTTCTTGCCCAGTCTTGTAGTATTGGTGGTCCCAAGCAGCCACAACAACAAGCGAGCCTAATCTGGTGGCAGACTTTTGATGATACTCGCATCGCTCGTCCACTGATCGATGCTTTTCAGAAAGCCAATCCGGGGATCCAGATCAAATTCGTCCAGAAGAGCGTCGATACATATGAGGACGAGCTCATCGATGCCTTGGCTGCCGGCAGCGGACCGGATATTTTCGCGATCCACAACGACTGGCTGCCGAAACACCAGGACAAAATGACCCCGGCTCCAGCAAAGATACTTTCCGTGCGTGATTTTCAGGATGGCTTTGTTGATGTGGCTGACACCGATCTCCTTTCCGGCGAACAGATCTTTGGAGTGCCACTTTCCGGAGATGTGCTCGCCCTTTACTATAATAAAGATATTCTCTCTTCGGCCGGCATCGCTCAGCCACCCGCGACGTGGGAGGAGCTCGTTGGCATGACCGGCAAGATCACCCGCTCTGACAGCAGGGGAGAGTTTACGAGAAGCGCGGTGGCCATGGGTACCTCAGACAACGTCAATCGCGCGCCGGATATTCTCGGCGCTTTGATGCTGCAGAACGGGACGCAATTTTATTCGCAGTCCCGCACCAGCTCATCTCTTTCTCAGGCGGCGCGTGATGAACAGGGCAAGACATTCCTACCCGCGGCGCGTGCACTCGAGTTTTATACCCAGTTCAGCAATCCGTCCAAAGTGACCTACACATGGAACGCCCAGAGCAACAATTCCATCGAGGCCTTTGCCGCCGGAAAAGTAGCCATGATTTTTTCTTACGCTTATTTGCGGCCCATACTCAAAACCCGCGCGCCGTTCCTGAACTACGGCGTCGCCCCGTTGCCGCAGCTGACGGCGGATGGGAACAAGATAAATTATGCGAATTACTGGGCGCTCTCCGTCTCCAAACAAAGCAAGAACCCCGACGCCGCTTGGACGTTCCTGAAATACGCCAGCTCCGCGGAGGGACTGCGGCATTACTATGAAGTACAGAAACAGCCGGCGCCGCGGCCGGACCTTATCTCGGAGCAGCAAGGGGATGCCGATGTCGGCGTATTTGCCGAGGGAGCGCTGACCGCGAAAAGTTTCTACAAACCGGATAGCGATGCCATCGAGGCGATTTTTGTGGAGATGATCGACAATGTAACGCTTCGCAATATCGAGCCGGAGGACGCTATCCAGGCCGCGAACCAAAAAATTAATTTGCTTCTTCGAAGCCGCTAAAAAAGATGCTGAAATATAAACAAATTAGGAATTGGGCGGGGTTTCTGATTATCATGCTTCTGGTTGCCATTCCAATCACGACGGCCGCCGTGTCATTCGTGCCTTGCGGTAATGACCCAGGAGACCAGTGCACCTTCGGCGACTTGGTGACCATGATAGTGCGGGTGATCAATTACCTCATGGCTTTCGCAGGCGTCGTCGCGATCTATTATGTTCTCACAGCCGGTTTCTGGCTCATGGTATCTCTGGGAAATCCGGAGCGCGTAGAGCGCGGCAAAGTGGGCTTAAGCAGTGCGGTGGTCGGTTTCGCCATTGTCGCGCTGTCCTTTGTTTTTGTGAACCTTCTGCTCAACGGAATTTTCGCGAGGGACAGTGGCACTCGCCCATGGTACTCGCCCGCTTGTCTTCAGAATATTACTAACACACCCGGATGCCCTTTGGGCAACTAGCGTGAACCCCGTTAGACCATTCTCGCTTGGATAACGGTTGTAAACCAAAGGAGTATATAAGAATGATGATATTAATTTTATTTTCAGGGAGTCTAACGGGGTGAAAAAAATCTTCTTTATTTTCATAGTCCTCCAGGCACTCCTGCTTTTCGCGCTGGCCGTAACTCCTTCCTTCGCGAGCGCCATAACCCTTTTCAATCCCCTGGGAAGCATCACCGAACCCGGACCTTTTGTGCAGAGGGCGGCTTCGGGTTTTGCCGCCATGATCGGCACACTCGCGATCGCCTTCGTGGTTTTCAATGGATTCAAGATGGTCATTTCCCGCGGCAATGAGGAATCGGTGGAGAAAGCGAAAACTGGACTCCAGTGGGCAGTCGGCGGGTTTATCGTGGCCCTGCTGTCGTTCACGATCATCAACGGCACCGCGCAGTTTTTGGGTTTCTCCCAGCCCAACGCCGATTCACCCGACCTCCAGAACCCCTTGCAGGGGATAGCGGGCAATCGGGATGATTTCACCGTGGTTCTCGTTTTTATCATGACGCGGTTCCTCGAGATCATGGGAGTTGCGGCAATTTTGATGGTCATATATTATGGATTCAGATATATTGCCTCGCGCGGCAATGAAGAGGAAATCGAGAGAGCAAAGAAAGGTCTGCAGTGGTCGCTCCTGGGGTTTGCGATAAGCCTACTCTCCTATACGATAATCAATACCATTCAGCG
>Ga0075996_120_pt1 | contig 2873 bp, 2 predicted proteins | sample RifGroA2_FD_68042 | JGI IMG/M metagenome (GOLD analysis project Ga0075996, IMG submission 68042) | Parcubacteria bacterium GW2011_GWA2_51_12 | reverse complement strand
GGCCGGGTCGTCGAGTCTGCTCTGGGTAACGATGCCGTTCTCAGTTTTATAAAGAAAGACTTGCAAGTTGGCTATTTGTCCGTCGGGGCACGACTGTCCGTTTGTCATCTCGATCATCCCTTCGTTCGAAGGGATCTGCAGATGACCGTCTTCAAAATGTCCGCCGACGACCTCGAAGAATTCCCCCAAAGAAACATCCGAGTACTTTTCTACCGTCCCCTCGACGTGGATGCGCTCATCGCCATGTTCGTGGAGCACCGCGGTGCCGATCTTGTTGCTAAGTCCCCGCGGATCTTTGAGGCTGACCTGTTGCCCGCAGCGGTATATCAAAAAGTCCGCGTGCCAGTGCACGGGACCTTTGGTGACCGACTGCTGATTCTCAATGACAGTTTCCATCGCCAAGAAAATCGTGGCAAATGCGACAGGAAATACCATCGACCAGAACAGGAAAGTTTTGAGCCCCTCGGATTGCTCTTTCTTCAGAAGAGAGACAATCAGAAGGACGACGAGAATAATTCCGCTTCCAAGTAAAACTTGGTTAGAGGCGTTCATCAGATGATTTTAGATTTTTGTTTCTGAATTTAAAGGGTGTTTTGGCGAAACCGGCTAGCAGAATTCGCAACCCTCGGTTTTTTCGGCGTGTTTGTCGTGATCCTTGCCCACTTCCGGGTCGTGGGTTTGCTCGTTTTGCGCCCCTTTGCCCTTGTTCTGGTCGTTGTCCATTTTATTTCAGTTTAGTTGATTAACTAATCAATATTATAGCAAATTTTCAGATTTTTTCAAGTTCTTGCCCCGTGCTTGTGATACCACCACTTTGTAAGCTCCACCATTAGCATCTTGAGCAGGGGAAAGGCAACAAACGCCACCAGCGCGGGCCAGACTGGGAGCGGGACAGTACCCAGAAAACGATTGAAAAATGGGATGTATATTGCTACGAGCATCAGCGCGAGCCCGATAAGCACTGCGATAATCAGGAAACTATTGTTGAAAAGCTTGATCCGGTAGATCGGCCGGCGCAGGGATTTGAAAGCAAAGATATTCAGGAGGGTGGGCGTGGCAGTGGCGATAAAGATGAACGTTTGGATCTTGATGAATTCCCACTCGGAGTAGCGATACAGATAGAGAAACATGCCGACTAGCGCAAGGTCGGTCACGATGCTTACTCCGAAGATGATAAATTTGGCTGCGCGATCGAGAATAGGCTCTCCCGGACTCGTCGGCTTGGTTTTCATAATGTCGTCCTCCTCCGGTTCAAACGCCATGGCTAGGACGGGGAGCGAGTCCTCAACGATGTTCACCCACAAGATCTGTACCGCCGTGACGGGAAACGGAGTGTGGAAAACAAGTGTTGAGGTAATGAGCACCAATTCGGTGAAAGCGTTGGACATCACGACTACAGTGGCTTTGCGGATATTCGCGAAGGCCGTGCGGCCCTCGGCCACGGCGGCGGTGATGGTCGAAAATCCGTCGTCGAGCAGGATGAGATCCGACGCTTCCTTGGCCACGTCGGTACCGGATCCGAGGGCGACACCGATTTCGGCGGCTTTGAGCGCGGGAGCATCGTTGACGCCATCGCCCGTCATCGCTACTATCGCGCCGAGTTTCTGCCATGCGTTGATGATGCGCATTTTGTGGACTGGATTGACGCGCGCAATGATCTCGAGAGTGGTGAGGCTCTCGATGAGATCCTGATCGCTCATGTTGTCCATCTCTGCTCCTGTGAGAACCGCCTTGCCGCTGGTCCGGAGTCCGAGCTCGAGGCCAATGGCTTTGGCGGTAAGGACATGGTCGCCAGTGATCATTATCACTCGTATACCGGCCTGTTTGGTAAGTGCAATGGTTTGTTTGACTTCTTTCCGGATCGGGTCACGGATCGCGGCCAATCCTACGAAGTCGAGCTTGCTCACTAGTTTGAGGAGGTCAGTCGAGCTGAACTCTGTTTTCTTTGGAAGGGGGATGGTTTTTGAGGCCAGCCCGATAACGCGGAATCCTCGAGCGGCAAGGCTTTCGTAAGTTTTTTGAGAGTCCTTTTTGTGGGAATCTGAAATCTCGCAGAGCCGCAGGACATATTCTGGTGCGCCGGATATGAAGATGCGCATTTTTTTACCCTCCTGATGGAAAGAGGCGATGTATTTGCGTTCATCGTGAAAAGGCAAAAAGCCGACCCGGGGCATTTTTTTCATCGTTTGTTCCAAGTTCAGCCCGGAGCCGAGAAACCGTTCGAGCTTTGCCTTGTCCGTTGCCTCGCCTTTTATGAGTATTTTTCCATCTTTTTCTTCGATGATGGCCTCATTCGCAAGCCCAAGAGCGAGTTCTGCCTCTCCCTCGTCTTCGGTATCGAGCTCCTCCACCTTCATCTGTCCGTAGGTGAGGGTGCCGGTTTTGTCGGTGCAGATGACGGCAGTGGAGCCGAGCGTTTCGGCCGCGAGCAATTTCAGCACCAATCCTTTTTTCTCCAGAATTTTTTTGCTCGAGACGGCCAACACGATGGAAATAACCGCTGGCAGACCCTCGGGAATTGCCGCTACCGCCACTGCCACCGTCGTCGTCACCATTTCGACCCACGGGTCGCCTTCCGCTATGCCGATGACGAAGATGGCCGCTGAAATTACGACAAAAAGCTCGGTCAAGAATTTCGCAAGTTTGCCCATCCGTTTCTGAAGGGGACTGTCTTCCTCTTCTGCTCCCTGTGTGAGCAAGGAGATCTGGCCGATTTCTGTGCGCCCCCCAGTGGCGGCCACGACCGCCTTTCCCTCGCCTTGTTCCACGACCGTCCCCATGAATACCATATTCCGTCGGTCGCCGACGAGCGCTTTTTCGGGAACGATATCCAAAGTTTTAGTGACCGGTTTTGACTCGCCTGTGAGCAGCGC
>Ga0075996_117_pt2 | contig 3019 bp, 5 predicted proteins | sample RifGroA2_FD_68042 | JGI IMG/M metagenome (GOLD analysis project Ga0075996, IMG submission 68042) | Parcubacteria bacterium GW2011_GWA2_51_12 | reverse complement strand
CGCCAAAAACCGAGGCCACCGAGAAAAAGAGATCGCGTTTTGCTTTCTGGAACCGCAAGGGAAAAACCGGCGCGAAGGGCGACAGCAAAGGCAAGCACTACACGGGCTTTGACCGTCGCGGGAATATGTAATAAAATGTTGAATTCACCAAGGAACCTATGAACTTAAGAACGAAAGAACTTATCAACAAACTCTACGACCAAAGTATTTTGGTTCTTCCGTTTTTCAGTTTTTAAGTTTTTATATGGGACAAAAAGTTAATCCGACAAGTTTCAGACTGAAGATAACCGAGACGTGGAAATCTCGTTGGTTTGCGCGTGGGAAAAAATTTGCAGCCTACCTCAAACAAGACAGCCTTATCCGCGAAGCGGTGCTCAAGAAATTTCCGAAAGCCGGTATCATCCGCATCGACCTCGAACGGCCGAGTCAGGAAGTCAATGTCATCATCCATTCTACCCGCCCCGGGATGATCATCGGTAAAGGCGGCGCCGGCATTGAAGAATTTAAAAAACAGCTGAAGAAGCTACTCGGCATCAAGAGTGAATTGAAGATTACGATCGAGGAGTCAAAACAGTACAATCTCGAGTCCCAAGTCTGGGCGAGCTCGATAGCGGAACAGCTTGAAAAGCGGGTTGCTCTGCGTCGCGTTATGAAAGGCTCGCTTGATCAGATCATGGAGGCCGGGGCGCTCGGAGCGAAGATAGTCGTGGCGGGACGCATTGGCGGAGCGGAAATCGCCCGCACGGAATGGCTCTACCGCGGGAAGCTTCCCTTGCACACTTTGCGGGCAAGGATAGATTTTGCCAAAGCTACCGCCTTCACTACGTACGGCACCATCGGCGTCAAAGTTTGGATAAATAAAGGTGAGCTTTTTGAAAAAACAGAGGACAAAAAGGGCGCGCCTCGTATGGAGAGGAAGAAATAATGTTAATACCCAAGAAACTCAAACCCCAGAAGCAGAACCTCTCGACAAGCTCGAGGTTCGCTACGGGGCGAGACTCAGAGAAGCGTAGCTAGACTTTATACAACGATTTTTACAAAGCAATGTTGATACCTAAAAAACTTAAACACCGCAAACACCACCGCGGTCATACCAAAGGGATCGCCACCACCGGCAACTATTTGGCTTTCGGAGATTTTGGCATCCGCGCGCTCGAAAATGGCTGGGTGACCAGCCGGCAGATCGAGGCCTCGCGCCGCGCCATGACGAGATACGTTCAGCGCGGGGGAAAAATTTGGATACGCATCTTCCCGGATAAACCCATCACCAAAAAAGGCAATGAAATTCCAATGGGCGGCGGCAAGGGGGCAGTGGATCATTTCGTTTCGGTCGTGAAGAAGGGACGGATTTTGTTCGAGATCGGCGGGGTGACCGGTGATCAGGCAAAAATTTTGGCGGAGCTCAAGGAAAGCGTCCGCAGTCTTCGCTTCCGTATCGCGAGCAAAGAGATCAAGAATCACCAGCTCATGCACGCGGCGCGGAAAGACATCGCCCGGGTTTTAACCGTGCTTGGGGAGAGGAAACACTAGTATGTCCAAGAAAATACTTCAGGGAGAAATCGTGAGTCTCAAACAGCCCCGAACCGCCGTCATCAAAGTGACAGCGAGGAAAACTCACTCAAAATACCACAAGCAGTACACGGTTTTTCGCCGTTACCAGGCGCGTTTGCCCGAGGGCGAGTGGGGACTCGGGGATGTCGTGCAGATAACCGAGTGTCGGCCGCTCACTCGCACAATGCGGTGGGAAGTGACAGGAAAGGTCAAATAATATGATCCATTTACGAACCAGACTAACCATCGCGGACAACACTGGAGCCAAAGAGATCGCTGTGTTCTCTATTTCCGGCAAAAACGCCCGCCGTCACGTGGGTCTAGGTGATGTTGTCATGGGCTCGGTCAAAATAGCCGCCTCCACTGGGCAGTTCAAGAAAGGGGACAAAGTCTATGTGGTCATCGTCCGTACTCGCAAAGAGGTCCGCCGCGCCGACGGTTCATATATCCGATTCGACGAAAACGCGGCGGTTGTAGTGAACAAAGAGAACGGAGAGCCGAAAGGGACCCGTATATTCGGTCCCATTCCGCGGGAACTCCGAGAACTCGGGTTTACCAAAATAATCAGCTTGGCTCCGGAAGTTATCTAATATGTTTTTACGCAAAGGCGACACAGTTAAAATATTACGAGGAAAAGACCGCGGCAAGACGGGGAAGGTCGTCTTTGTTTCGCAGGAGGACAAGCTCGCTACTGTGGAAGGGGCAAATCTTTTCTGGCGGCATGAACGGGCGCGCAAACAGGGCCAGAAGGGACAGCGTATTCAGCTGCCCCGCGCGGTACCTGTTTCAAATCTGATGGTCCTTTGCCCGCACTGCCGCAAACCTACCCGGGTCGCCCACGAAACGGACGACAAAGGAGTAAAAGCGCGTGTTTGTAAACATTGCCGCAAACGAATATGAACAGACTCCAAGAACGATATAAAAAAACCATTGTCCCCGAACTCCAGACCGAGCTGAAGCGTCCGAACGTGATGGCCGTCCCGCGGGTCTCGAAGATCGTGGTCAACGCTGGTTTGGGCAAACCTCTGGTCGCTCAGCCAAAGAATCTCGAGGCCTTTACCGAAGCTTTCCGGAAGATCGTCGGCCAGCAGCCGCAGGTTACCCGCGCGCGCAAAGCGATCTCTGCATTCAAAACTCGCGAAGGACAGGTGGTGGGACTTGCCGCCACGCTCCGAGGTAAGCGCATGTATGATTTTTTGGATAAATTGATAAACATCACACTAGCCCGCGGCCGAGATTTCCGCGGCGTTCCCCGGACCGGTTTTGACGGACGAGGCAACTATTCTCTAGGATTTCGCGAGCACATAGTGTTCCCCGAAATGGCGCAGGAAGAAGTCGGCAGCACGTTCGGCCTGCAAGTCACCATTGTTACCACGGCGCGGACCAACGAAGAGGCCTTTGTCCTGCTTAAGAAATTTGGATTTCCGTTTGCTCCCGAAGGCGCGGAAGTAAGCCGAAAGAAGAAACG
>Ga0075996_135_pt1 | contig 4343 bp, 5 predicted proteins | sample RifGroA2_FD_68042 | JGI IMG/M metagenome (GOLD analysis project Ga0075996, IMG submission 68042) | Parcubacteria bacterium GW2011_GWA2_51_12 | reverse complement strand
CTGGAAATTTTCGGTTTCAAAAGTTTTGCCAAAAAAACCGTTTTAGAATTCGAGCCGGGAATAATTTCCGTGGTCGGCCCAAACGGTTCGGGCAAATCCAACATCGCCGACTCGCTGCGATGGGTTTTTGGCGAGCAGTCGATGAAGCTCCTCCGCGGCAAAAAGTCGGAGGATGTTATTTTCGCCGGCTCCGACCAAAAAGCGCGTCTCGGTACCGCTGAGGTAAGCGTGTATTTTGACAATCACGATCATCGCATCCCGCTTGATTATGATGAGGTGGCCATCTCTCGCCGGCTGTACCGTGACGGAAATTCCGAATATCTTATCAACGGCAACCAGGTTCGGCTTCTGGATATCCAGGAGCTTCTGAACAACTCCGGTTTTGGCACTACCTCTTATCACGTAATCGGGCAGGGGACTATCGATCAGCTCGTTCTGGGCGGACCGGCTGCGATAAAAGATTTGTTGGAAGAAGCCTCGGGAGTGAAACCCTATTACGTGAAGCGTGACCGCGCCAAACGCAGACTCGAACGCACCGGCTCGAACTTGGAGCAAGTCCAGGCGTTGGTGTCCGAGATCGAGCCGCGGCTCCGGTCTCTGCGGCGGCAGACCAAAAGGCTCGAGGAGCGTTCGCATATCGAGAAGGAACTCCGGGAGGGGCAAGTGATCTATTACGGACAGATTTTGCGCGGCCTCGAGCAGCAGCTGCAGGAGCTGGGGGGGAAAGTCCAGGTTTTTGACAAGCAAACCGGGGATTTGAATCGCGAAATCTCCGAACTTTTACGGTCCATCGAGCATGGGGAGAAGGACAATTTGGGGAGTACCAAAGTGGCAAAAAAATTACGAGCCGATTTGGAGGTCCTGCACAAAGAAAAGCTCACGTTGCAGGAACGCCAGGCCACGACCCGCGGGCAACTGAAAGTCGCTTCGCCGAAGGAGTCCGCACTTGGTCAGTTCTGGCCGGACATAAAAAATAAATTCCACGCGGCTTACGAGCGGTTCCTGAAGCTCGTCGGCTCGTTCGATGTGAAGGAGGCTGAAGGAGTGAAGGTGATGCTGGGCGAAATCGCTTTGCTCATCAAGCGCGCGGAAGGGGAAGAGGCATCCCCCCAGGAGGCGCTGGTTCGAGAGGAAGAAAGATTGTCGCATGATCTACAGAAACTCTTCGGGGATATTCAGAAGCTCGAGAATGATCTGCGTTCATATACGGAACAGGAGGAGAAGGCCAAAGAGCAGCTATTCGTCAGAGAGCGGCTTTTGCGCACGAAACAGGAAACACTGCTTCGGACCAACGAGCAGAAAAACTCTTTGGCCATCGAGCAGACCCGTTTTGTTACGCGTCGAGAAGCCTATGAGCAGGAGGCCACCGCAGAGTTGGGAGCGGATTTCAAAATGCTTCTCGAGCGGTCCAAAAGCGGCTCGCCCCCGGCGAACTTGCAGGAGAAAATCGGAATGCTGAAGAGGCAGCTCGCCATGATCGGCGGAGTGGACGACATGATAGTTCAGGAATACCGCGAAACCGAGGAGCGCTATCAGTATTTGACAAATCAGTCCGCGGACCTGCAAAAAGGTGTAAAGGATCTTCAGGAGATCATTGTCGAACTGGACGAGGTTATCAAAAAGGAATTCAACGAGGCATTTCAAAAGATTACCGAGAAGTTTGTTGAATATTTCCGCATTCTTTTCAATGGTGGTCGGGCGAGCATGGCTCTGCTCCGTGAGCGGCCCACCCCCCGTCTTTCCTCCCCCACAGGTGGGGAGGAATCGAAGGAGGGGGGAGAAGATGAAGAGGATTTGGAATTTCAGGCGCTGTCCGGAAAAGCCGAAATCGTCGGTATCGAGATCCGCGCCACCCCTCCCGGAAAAAAATTGGCGGGGATCGCGGCGCTTTCCGGGGGCGAGCGGGCGCTCACTTCCATCGCTTTGCTGTCTTCGTTGCTCGCGACTTTCCCCTCACCCTTTGTGGTACTCGACGAGGTAGATGCCGCTCTAGATGAGGCCAATTCGATCCGCTTTGGGAAGATATTGGGAACCCTGGCCCACAAAACCCAGTTCATCACCATCACGCACAACCGCGAGACTATGAGGCAATCACATACGCTTTATGGAGTCACGATGGGCGACGACAGCGTGAGCAAAGTCCTCTCGCTCAAACTCGATCAAGCAGCCGTTTATAGTACTAAGAATTAGTCGGTCTTATGAATCAGATCATTGACGCAGTTTTGGTCCCGGTCATCGGATTTATCATCAATACGATCAGCCTGATGGGCTATGCTGGCGTGGCACTCCTGATGGCCATTGAGTCAGCGGCCATCCCTCTGCCGTCAGAGGTCATAATGCCTTTCAGCGGTTTCTTGGTGAGCGAGGGGAGATTCACTCTGCTCGGCATTGCGCTCGCCGGAGCGGTCGGATCGGTGCTCGGTTCATGGGTAACCTACTGGATCGGAAAATACGGCGGCCGGCCCCTCATCAGAAAGTACGGGCATTACGTTTTGATAACCGAACACGACCTGGATCTCACGGACAGGTTCTTCAAGCGCTTCGGATTTTGGGCGACATTTATGGGTCGGGTTTTACCGGTTCTCCGTACCTACATTTCTATCCCCGCCGGGATCAGCCGGGTTCCTTTTTGGTCATTTACGATTGCTTGTTTCGTGGGGTCTTTCATCTGGTCGTATTTCTTGGGATGGATTGGTTTCAAACTAGGGGAGAATTGGGAAGACCTGCGGCATTATTTCCGCCAAGTGGATTGGATCTTGGTTTTGCTCATCATCGCGGGGGCGGTATGGTGGATCCGAAGGCACATCAAGAATAGGGTGAAATGATTGACACGGAAGCCTAATCAGGGTATTATTTTTTGTATGCTAACGATCCGACTACAACGAGTAGGACGCACCAATCAGGCGGTTTTCCGCATTGTCCTCGCGGAAAAACACCGCTCCGCCACCAAAAAAGTCGTGGAAGTCCTCGGCCACTATGACCCGCGCACCAAAGAATTTGGGATCAAAGATCCGGAGCGCCTCAAATATTGGGTAGAAGAAGTAAAAGTAGAACAGCCGAAACCCGCCAGCGCAGAGGCCAAAGCGCCGGAAGCGAAAGCCGAAGCCGCCCCCGTAGCGGAAGCTCCGAAAGAAGCGCCAAAAGCCAAAGAAACTCCCCAAGAAGCGAACCCTTCGACAGGCTCAGGGAAATAATAGTTCCTGAGCGGAGTCGAAGGACTACTTTGACATTCGGTCCAAGAACTGCTAGCGTAAATGCAGTTCTTTTTATTCCGCCTACGCATGAGGCTCGGCGGACAAGTTGCCAGAATTGGTCGAGAATTTCTGGTTTATCCCGTAGTGTCCTGAGCTTGTCGAAGGGCTACTACCGGGACTTTTCCTTTATCAGTAACACATAGGATTGAAACATGGCTGAACAAGACCAACAGTTTGTCGAGTTTGTCGTGAAGTCACTAGTTGATCATCCGGACGACGTAAAGAGCGAACGGACGGTTGACGAGATGGGTGTGCTCATCAGTTTGCACCTCTCCCCAGAAGATATGGGGCAGGTCATCGGCCGCAGCGGCCAAACTGCTAAAGCGATCCGCACATTACTGCGCGTCGTGGGTGCCAAGCACAAGGCGAGAGTGAACCTCAAGATCGTGGAGCCCGAAGGGAGCACTCACCGTCCCCGTACTTCTTCGTCTTCGATTGTTCCCCCGGAAGATGCCCCGGACGCGATGGAAGATTTCAAACTCTAAAAATCAAAACCCCCGAGCAATCGGGGGTTTTTAGAATATGCGCTTCGATATAATCACAATCTTCCCCGAACTTTTTAAGAGCTTCGCCACCGAAGCTCTGATCGCGCGCGCCCAGAAGAAAAAAATTATTTCCATCAGTGCTCACAATCTTCGCAAGTGGACGACGGACGCGCATCAGAGCGTGGATGACCGTCCCTACGGCGGTGGAGCTGGCATGGTGATGATGGTCGAGCCGATAATGAAAGCAGTCAAAGCTTTGAAAAAGAAAAAATCCCGCATCATTTTGTTCTCGGCCAAGGGAAAAAAGTTTAACCAGTCGATGGCGAGAACGTGGGCGAAAAAATACGATCAGCTTATTTTCATTTGCGGGCGGTACGAGGGAATTGATGAGCGGGTCGCCGAGTATATCGCGGATGAGGAAATTTCCATCGGTGACTACGTACTTTTTGGCGGGGAAGTCCCGGCCATGGTCGTTATGGAGGCGGTGACGCGGCTACTCCCCGGGGCTATCGGCAAACAGCAGTCCCTCGCTGATGAATCATTTAATGGAACCAGTGGAATTATCAAACAACAAAAATCCGGCTTAGTGGAGTATCCGCACTAC
>Ga0075996_137_pt1 | contig 5030 bp, 6 predicted proteins | sample RifGroA2_FD_68042 | JGI IMG/M metagenome (GOLD analysis project Ga0075996, IMG submission 68042) | Parcubacteria bacterium GW2011_GWA2_51_12 | reverse complement strand
AGCTGCCCGGTACAGCAGGTATCGTCACAGATCGAGGCCATCAAAGGCATACCAGTGATCGTCAATGACCGCCTGCATCACGTAGTTTTTAGAGCTTTTTAGTAACCGGCTAGACAATATAGATATGGATGAGCAGGATAACCTGGTAGAAATAATAGTATCTTTTGGAGTGCAGGGAGTGGTTCCCCATGTTATGAAATGGGGAAAGGCTACTTACAAACTCGCCAAAGTCAATCTCGTCCACACCATTAAAGAGGGGGCGGTGCGGATCTATTTTTTTTCCGTGTCTGACGATGCCAACGCGTGGAAACTCGGCTTCAATACCGAAACCCTAACTTGGTGGGTAGAAGATCAATATAGTCTTGCAGAAGCAACGTAAGCGGGATTAATCAATGGTGGGCTTGCCGTAGTGAACCGAAGGTTCTACTATCGGGGCCGAGGCTCCGCAGATGGTCTAGATCGAAGAGAGGAGCTCTTCGAGCAGGCGCTTGCCTTTCCGGATGCTTACCCAGGGATTGGTTTCCAGGACGATGTAACGCGGCTTGTGGATCTGTAGCATTTGCCGCAGTTGGGTCTGTTCTTTGGCATTGGGCAAGATGTGTATGCCGCCGCTGTTGTAGGAGATGTGGACGATCTCGGGGCGGGCTTGTCTATAGAGCTCTATCGGATTGGTCCCTGGTATTTGCTCGACCGCGCTCTGTAGGTGTCTCGGATCAAAAACCACCCCAGAGTGCAGTCCGGTTTCCTGATTTTTCTGTTTGATCTGGGCCGGGTCCCATAGAGATGGAGAGCTTTTTGGATAATATGGAATGTTTTCGATAACTACGTTGAAGGTTTTGGCTAGAGGGAGAAATTCGCCCCCTGCCTCCTCGGTCACGTTACTGTGCACCAGCAGATAGGGTCTCCGCTCTTCCAAACTTCGGGCAATAGCGAGGCCGACGCTGTTCTTGGCCACACCCAAAGCATACTGCCATAACGGGACCAGCAGTTTTTCGAACAAAGTCGGTTCCGCTCGAAATGCCTCGCCGAGGGATTTTTGCCACCACTGCGGCAGGTGTATCCCCATGACGTTTACTTGGTATTGTTTCTCGAGCTCTAGAATTTCTTGGGGACGGGTCCATCGGTAGGGAATGATCTCCAGGCCGTCAAAGCCGTATTTTCGGGCATTTTGAAAGGCCGCTTTTATCCCGCCGAAGAAAAAGGACGTGGTGCTGGAAAGAAGTAATTTTGGCATATTAGGTGGATTATATCATGAGCAACATCATTCTCCATCTCGACCCCGGTACTATTCGCCTTCTGCGAAACTACGGGGCAAGTATGAACTCCTATGGTCAATAACTCCCCTATAATTTTACATTTAGACATGAATTCTTATTTCGCCTCTGTCGAGCAGCAGGCCAATCCGCACTTGCGCGGCCGGCCAGTTGGGGTATGCGAGCATTTAGGAGGCATAATCATCGCCCCGTCAGTTGAGGCTAAGCGTATCGGCATCAAACTCGGGACTACCGTATGGGATGCGAGAAAAATTTATCCGCAGATCGTTCTGTTGCCGGTGGACCCCGCCAAATATCGGCATGTGACCGCTGGGTTTTTGCGTATCCTCTACGATTACACCGACAAAGTGGAGAAATACAGCATAGACGAGGCATTTATGAACCTCGATGGTATTTGTCGGGATTTTGACGACGCCCTGCTCCTGGGGCTGGAGATCAAACAGCGCCTGCGGCGGGAAGTCGGTGAGTGGGTGTCAGCCTCCGTCGGGATAGGCCCGAACAAGCTCATCGCAAAGATCGCGGCGGATCTCGGGGCGGGGGACATCGATCGGATATTCGTGGTCAGGCCCGCGGAGATTGAAAATCTGTATTCCAGGCTGAAGTTGACCGATATTCCCGGAATCGCGCACCGGCTCGAGCGAGCGCTGAACAAATTGGGAATTTTTACGCTTCTAGAGCTCGCACACTATCCGGTCAACAATCTTTTGAACCAATTCGGGATCCCGGGATATTTCCTGCATCAGATGGCCAATTTTCAGGACACGGGGGAAATCGTGACCAGAGAAAGGGAAATCATCAAATCAGTGGGGCACAGCTACACAGTGCCGAAAGCGATCAGCAATTCAGGGGATATTCGTAAACTCATGCTCAAGCTTTGCGAAAAAATCGGGCGGCGAATGCGGCGCAAAAACGCCCGCGGCGACACCATTCATTATTTTCATTCTGATAAACGTTATTTTGGATTTCACCGTCAACATCGTCTGCGGGAGTATATAAATGACGGCGCATCTATTTATCGCGCTGCTTACCGCATTTTCTCTTCTACTTTGCCGCTGCAGTTCCCCATCAAGATCATGGGTATAACTGTCGGGGGACTACGTTATGACAGAGCGGAGCACATTTTGTTTGAGGAGTACAAACGGCCAGCATGGCTCCTGAAGGCAATGGACAGAATCAACGACAAATACGGCGAATTCACTTTGCGGCGAGGTCGGCTAGTGAATATTCCGGAAGAATGGGGGAAGGACAGCGTTGGATTTGGGCGGATGAAGGAGTTTGATACGTGACCGAGCTACGCTAAACACAAAAAAATCCGAACTTGACAAAATCCCGAAAAAATCGGGATTTTTGGTATTGACGGGTTTTAGCGAAGTGGGATATAATGGATGAAAGAACCTCATTTGTGGAGAAGAGTGGGGAAAAGTGGATAACTAATCAAGGTGAGCCTTCGCAAGGCCAGGGAAAATCTCCGGGTTTGTCGAAGGGCCGCCTTCAAAAACAGCCATGTTTATTGGAGAATATTCGCTGACAGTGGATGAGAAAGGAAGGACCAACCTGCCGGTGAGCCGGGCCAATAACCGCGCTTTTTCGCGGCTTACACTAGCCGGTGCCATGGACGTCGAGATGGACAAACAGGGACGCATCATGCTTCCGGATTATTTAAGGGAATTCGCGGCAATTCACAAGAAAGTCGTGGTGGCGGGGTTGTACAACCGTTTGGAAATTTGGGACGAAGAACGTTGGAAGAAGTACAAGAAAGATACTGAAAAAACTTCCACGGATATTGCCGAGCAGTTGGAACAGCTAGTTTAGGATTTAGCTCTTTAGCTTCTTAGGGACCAGGTTCAACAGCCAGGTCAGCAGACCTAACAAGCTAATAAGCTAGTTACCTAATTCCTGATAATGCATATCCCAGTTCTTTATAAAGAAGCAATAGAGTTTCTCTCGCCGTACAAGGGGCAGAAATTTGTGGATGCCACAGCGGGGGGAGGCGGCCACACTCAGGCACTCCTCGAAAAAGAGACCCAGGTTCTCGCAATTGATCGTGACGAGGAGGCCGTGGAGTCTCTGCGCGAACACTTTGCCCCCCAAATCGAAAATGGCAGACTAGTGCCGCGGGTCGCGAATTTCGCCGATCTCGAAGCCACGGCGACGGGTGCCGGGTTTGGAGGAGCAAGCGGAATATTGTTTGACCTCGGGCTTTCGAGCGATCAGCTCGATCGGGCAGAGCGCGGATTCGCATTTCAGAAGGACGGCCCCCTCGACATGCGTTTTTCTAAAACGCAAACGGTTACCGCCTCATCAATCCTGAGCACCTCATCAGAGACGGAATTGATCAAAATCTTTTGGGACTACGGGGAGGAGAAAAGGTTCGCCAGGAAAGTCGCCCGCGCAGTGGTTAATTTCCGCTCTATCAAGCCAATCGCTAGCACCGGAGAACTGTTTGAGTTGATCAAGCGCTGCTTGCCCCCTCCAATACGATTTCGCGCTGGAGACACGGCCCGACGGATTTTCCAGAGTTTGCGGATCTCCGTGAACGGGGAACTCGAGGATCTTTCAAAAGCGCTTCCCCAGGCTCTCTCGATATTGATTCCAAAAGGGCGGATAGTCGTAATTTCCTTTCATTCCCTTGAAGATAGAATAGTAAAAAATTTCTTCAATCAAAACAGTCGGCAGTGTATTTGCCCCCAGGATTTTCCCATATGCCAGTGCGGCAGTAATAATGCGAGGCTTAAAATCTTAACCAAAAAGCCAGTCACCGCGACACCCGAAGAAATCGAACGGAATCCCCGGGCGCGCAGCGCAAAGCTCAGAGCCGCAGAAAAGATAAAGTAATCAATTTCACCCCCTGTCGATAAATAAAGACAAAAAAGGATCTCTCTGCATATGGGTCGATATTTTGCTCTCACACTAGGCCTGGCACAGGCTGTAAAAACCAAACCCAAGAAAGTAACCGCTATGCCGACCCCCAATCTCGGATATTGGGTTTTTTTGCTGTTGATATTGATGTCCGTCGCCTATCTGGTTCAGGTCAACGATAGCTCCACCAAGGGTTATGAGATCAGCCGTCTGGAGCAGAGTCTCACGGAATTCAAAGAAACGAGTAAAAGGCTTGAGCTGGACATGGCCTCTCTGCAGTCGATTCAGCGGATCGAACAGAATGTTCAGAATTTGAACTTAGTGCCCAGCGGCAAAGTCCGATACATTGGTGAGAACGACTTTGCCCTTGGCGGCCAGTAATTTGAATTGAACCGATGGTGAAAACAAACGGCGGGAACGGGAGGGGCTTCCGTCCTGTCCTGCTTTTTTTAGTATTTCTGGTTCTATTGGCCGCGGTGATTTCGCGGCTTTTTTGGCTGCAGGTGATGGCCTACGATCACTACCGCGATCTCGCCGAAAATCAGCATCTCTTGTCCGAGACACTACTGCCTTCCCGTGGAGAGATACTTATAAGTGAAGGACAATCGGGGAATCTCGTTGCGGCCGTCACTAATATCGAGAAAAATTTGGTTTTTGCTGAACCGCAGAAAGTTGTCGACCCGGCCAAAGCCGCGGCGGCTCTCGCGCCGATTTTGGATCTGCCTCAGAAAGAGATCCTCGGCAAGGTTTCTGACCGGAGCCGAAAATGGATAGTGCTCAAAAAAGAAGTATTGGAACGCGATTCGCAAAAAATCACGGCACTTGAACTCGAGGGCATCGGACTCGAACCGCAAACATTCCGCCGCTATCCCGAGCAGGTGTTTGCCTCTCAGGTTT
>Ga0075996_138_pt1 | contig 5228 bp, 7 predicted proteins | sample RifGroA2_FD_68042 | JGI IMG/M metagenome (GOLD analysis project Ga0075996, IMG submission 68042) | Parcubacteria bacterium GW2011_GWA2_51_12 | reverse complement strand
TTCGTGCAGATCCTCATCACGCCGGTGAAGGACAACAAAGGCGAACCCGTGGGAAGCGTGGTCCTCTTCCACGATATCACGCATGAGAAGGAACTCGAGAGGATGCGCGAGGATTTTACCTCCATGATGGTGCACGAGCTCCGCTCACCGCTCACCGGCATCCGGAGCATCGCCGGTCTGCTGAAGACCGACCGCGTGAAGAACGAGGAGAAAAAATTCAGCGATTTCGTGGACCTCATCTCCACCAATGCCAGCTCGATGCTCGATCTAGTCAACGATCTCCTCGACGTTGCCAAATTTGAGTCCGGCAAGTTCGAGGTGCTGAAAAGGCCGTCCGACCTCGGGCATATCATAAACGGTCGGATAGAGTCTTTCGCGAGTCTCGCGCAGGAAAGCAAGCTAAATTTGGAGCAGAAGGTCGAGAGCGGCGTTCCGACTACCATGGCTTTTGATGACGCCAAAATATCACAGGTACTCAACAACCTCATAAGCAATGCCATCAAATACAACAATCCTGGAGGCAAGGTGACCTTGGGGGCGTTTCTGTGCGCTCAGGGCAAGGATATCGCCCAGGAAGCCGCGTCCCATGGCTTTACCTGGGCGGGCGCCCATCCGGGCGTGGTCACAGCTGCTGACGTGGTGGTAGTGAGTGTCACCGATACCGGGTTTGGCATCCCCGCGGCGGAAATGTCCAAGCTCTTCAATAAATTCCAGCAGTTGTCTACCGCCGCGAAAACAGAGAAGAAGGGCACCGGACTTGGTCTCGTCGTGGTCAAGGGAGTGGTGGAAGCGCATGGCGGCGCGGTCGGGGTTTTCTCGGAGGAGGGGAAGGGCTCCACTTTTTACTTCACCCTGCCTGTGCAGGCGGTTCCTTCCATCCTTGCAGTGCCGAGCGTGAAAAAATAGGTGTAACAGAGGTTCACCCCGTTAGATCATACTGTAATAGAGGTTAAGTTTGGAGTGATATGGTAAACTAATGAGCAGTATTAATAAAAGTAAGAAAGGTATCTAACGGGGTGAAATTCAAAAACATTTTGGGCAAGGGAGAGAAGGCCAGTATCGAAAATATCAGCTCGGACTTCGTGTCGCTCGCCTCCCACCAGCTGCGGACCCCACTCTCGGCCGTGAAGTGGAACACCGAACTCCTGATAGCCCAGAAATCGGGTAAACTCAATGACCGGCAGCTAAAGTATCTCAAGGAAATCTACCGCTCCAACGAGCGGGCTATTAGTTTGGTCAACGATCTCCTCGACGTTTCCCGAATTCAGGAGGGGGAGATCCATCTGGATTTGCGTCCTACGAAAGTTGAGGATATAATCGAGGAAGTTATCGACAACCTCGATACCTTGATCCGGGCGAGCCGCGTCACCGTCAACCTCGAGATAGTCAGCGGACCCCTGCCGAAGGTCGAAACCGACCAGGAGAAGCTGAAGCGAGTGGTGGTCAACCTGCTCTCCAATGCCGCGAAGTACACGATGCCCGGTGGCAAGGTCAAAATCACCGCCGAGCGAGTAGGGGAGAACCTACAGGTCACAGTCGCCGACACCGGCATCGGCATTTCAAAAGCAGACCAGAAATTGCTCTTCGATAAATTTTTTCGCAGCCCCCGAGTACTGAAGTTTTCACCGGACGGAACGGGTCTCGGACTGTTTATTACGAAGGCACTCATCAGCGCCATGGGAGGGAAGATCGCGTTTGAGTCCGAAGAGAACAAAGGCACGACTTTTATATTTACTTTACCGATAAAAAATTAGCATGCCGCCAAAAACACCGCGAACGATCAAAGCCACCGCCCCAAGGCGGAAAAGGACTGAACAAGAAGGGTTGGTCAATATCCAGCGCAAGACCGAGGAGCGACTCGTGGATACCAAGATCATCCCGAGGAAGAGCAGCCGGCTTCCGTACGTCGTCGGCATAGCGGCAATTGCCGGCATCGGCGCCGGAGCGGCGATACTGTATTATTTTTACAATGCGGATACCCCGTGGCAGCCATACGAGCGTCCGGAGATTATCCTTCCCGAGGAGCAGGAACTGATCGATCAGCTCGATAACATGGGCAATCCCTCTACTACGCCGACATCAACCCCGGGCACCCAGCCCCCCGTTGTTAGTTTCCAACAGGTAATAATCCTCGATACTCCGACCGGATTTCTCAATGTCCGCGCGGGAGCAGGCACTGGTTTTGCCAAGACCGGAGAAGTCAGTCCCGGCGAGGTCTATGATCTGGTTTCGGAGAACGCGGCCAACGGCGGCTGGTTTCAAATAAAACTCTCGGACGGCACGGTCGGCTGGGTTACCAAGCAGTACGCAAAAATACAGTAGTAAGTAGTAGGCTGTAAGTTGTAGGTATCGAAGCCCTTCGACAGGCTCAGGGACCATTTATTTCCGAGTAGGTCGTCGGTTCAATTCCGACCAACGGCTCCACGGTTCGCTCCGGACGATCAATAATTTTAAGAAAGACAATGGCCCAAGAAAATCTAATCAAGTTCCAGTGTACGAGTTGCAAGCGGATCAACTACCAGTCCACCAAGAACCGCAAAAAGAATCCGGAGTCGATGGAATTGAGTAAGTATTGTAAATGGGAAAGAAAGCATACTGCACATAAAGAAATGAAAAAATAGTACTGTCCTCCCGAGGAGGATCCGCCTTGGGCGGATAAATGGGAGCGCAAACATACTCCGCACAAGGAAATGAAGAAATAAAAAATCCCGCCTCGTGGCGGGATTTTTTATGATTGACGGGAACGCTGAAAACTGCTAAACTCTCCGAAGTTTTCGGATGTGCAAGGAAGTACAATCTCAAGGGGGGGGGGAATGCAAGTCCAATTAGCTTGGAGGTGTATCAATCAACATCGCTGGCTTCGCAGGATAGTCGTAGGACGGCAGAAGTACACCGCTGACCGACGGCAAATGACGTGGAATGTTTGGGTACGAGAGATCGTGAGAGGCATAGAGGTTCGGCCCCTCAGCGATATCGGACCTGTGGTAGCAGAACTGCCCTCGGGGGTGTTCCAAAGGCAGGAGCTCAAGAGCTTTGACGAGGTCGTCACCCGCCGCCGAGGCATATATATTCGCGTGCTTCTGCCCGACGGCAAAGATGCCATCACTATGTACGAGAGTGGGCACTGCCTGCGCTCCGTGATGCCGCAGTTCCGCTGCCGCACTATCGGCGGCATAGCCATCGAGGAGCGGTTCCACAGCACCCACGGCGGTCACCTCGAAGTGGGGTACAGGGTATTTATACCCTGGGCGAACTAGCTTTTGGACAAGAATCAACATGAGGCCCGCGCGCTTTGCGCCCGGGCCTCAACACTTTTTTAGATATCCTCGAACTTGGCCGTGCGGGGGACCAGTCTGATGAATGGCACGGAGATGACGCTCATCGCGAATTTGATGATGATGTTCGAGAGGATTATCTGCAGGACTGTATTGAAGGGAAGCACGCCTAGGAAGGCGATAAGCGAGAAGATAACGCTGTCCACGATGAGCCCCACGAAGTTGGAGCCAAAAACAGCGAGCAGGTCATTCCACTTTTTGTAGATAATACTGAAGACCTCAGTGTCGAGAAGCTCGGCGATGACTTGCGCGATGATACTCGCGAGCACTATCCTCCCCACTGGCAGGAGGATTTTTTCATAAGCATCCTGGAATGGCCATGTCGGATCCGGAGTGAGGCGCGCCCCCAGCCAGAACAGGGCGAACATAATCAGATTCAAAAGCGCGGCGAAAATAATCACTTGCCGCGACTGTTTCTTCCCCCAAGTTTTGTGCACAAAGTCCCGAAGCGTGAAGGTGAAGGGGTAGATGATAGTTCCGGCATCGATGGCAAGCCCTGTGAAGGGGAGGATGGCGATTTTTGTGGAGAGAACATTGGCGATGAGCGAAAAGCCGACGTAGAGCGAACTGCTGAGTAGCGCGACATTGATTTTCGGACCTCCGGAGTTTGGCTCGTTCATGTTTTTTTCATCGCGGGCGGATAACATTTAACTTGCATGAAGTATATCGGAAAAGCTATTTCTTCTCCAAAAAGCCCCTGTAATTATCGCCCTCACAGATCGTCATATTTTATGTTTTAGGACAATTAAGGAAAGGACCCAAATATGGCCAAAGCAATCAGGTACATAACGGGGGTGACAGCCCTGACCATCGCGTTGCTCGTCTTCGGGACCTTTGGGGATAAGTACATTAATTTCAGTGTTCCTCAGCCAGTCGAGACAGGCGGACTGGCCGAATCAGGACGGATAGATGATGGCGCCGCGCTCCTGGAGGAGGACCAGCAGATATTCGCCGCCTTTGCGACGGAGGCCGATCCTTTCGCCGGCATGTCATACCAGGAAGTCGTAGAGAAATATGAGGGCAAGCGCATTCAGTTCGGGGAACAGTGCCAGAGTATTCCCAGTTACCTGACATTCAAAACTGGAACGGAGCTCATGCTCGACAACCGCAGTTCGGAGAAGCGCGTCGTGTATCTCGACGCCGAGGGCTACACTATCGCCGCTTACGGCTGGGTGGTGATACCGCTCACCACGCGCGACCTACCGCACACGATAAGCATTGATTGCGCGGGACTCTACAACTCTGGTCAGGTGTTCCTGCAGAATTAGTCTCAAAAAAATCCCCCTAGCCAGGGGGATTTTTTAACTGCTCCTCGACGAGCTTCCGGTAGGGCAGATAATGCTCCACGTGGAAGGGGCCGTCCAGCCACTCGATGAACACCGAGTCGGTGAGGGCTTTGAGCAGGTGGGGGATCATCGGGGGAAAACTGACGAGCTCTCCCGCGCGTTTCTTCGTTACGACGTCTCGTTCGTTTTCGCGGGTGGTGACTTCAAATTCGCCCTGGACGACGACGATATGCTGGACGACGTTGTGGAAATCCCCGCCGCGGTAAAATCCCTTTTTCGTGGAGATGGCGGCGATATCGGTTCCCTGGAGATTGAACCGGCGAATTTCCCCGCGCTTGTCAGATTGATTCGGCGGGAGTTGTGATGCCTCACTCATGCAGATAATGATAACAAAAAGCCGCCTCGGAATCGAGGCGGCTTTTAATCCTCTGGGGATTAAGCGCGGTTTACGTTGACCGCGTTGGGGCCCTTCGGGGAATCTTCGACATCAAAAGTGACAGCGTCACCTTCGTGCAATTCCGCGAACTGGACTCCGACCAAAGATTTGCTGTGGAAAAAGAGGTCCTTGGCTTCTCCTTCGCGGGAGATAAAGCCGAACCCTTTGTCC
>Ga0075996_132_pt1 | contig 5923 bp, 8 predicted proteins | sample RifGroA2_FD_68042 | JGI IMG/M metagenome (GOLD analysis project Ga0075996, IMG submission 68042) | Parcubacteria bacterium GW2011_GWA2_51_12 | reverse complement strand
GGGCTCAGTAGACGGCAAAAACGCACCCGCTTTTGCCAAGGAAACGCTCATCCAAGGAGCACTCGTTGGCGGAGCGTCTCTCATCCCCGAAGAGTTTTTGAAAATTGTAAAAAGTTTTAGTTAATCATTAGTAAAAAAATATGCCAGGTAGTGAAAGTTCGATCGGCCTCAAAGGCGGCCGGCAAAATCGGATTAATTGCTATGCTGGCGAAAGGATATAGTTAGATAGTCAACGACTGGATCTAGTCATTAACTATCGAACTTCTACAACCTGGTATGGTATATGTAGGCGCTGATCATCGGGGTTTTATCCTCAAGGGGGAGATGATCGATTATCTCAAGAAGCAGGGCTATCAGGTGAAAGACCTCGGGACCAATTCCGAGGAGCCGGTGGATTATCCGGAAATCGCCAAAAAGGTCGGTGCTGAAGTGGCGGGGGATCCCAACAACCGCGGCGTGCTTTTGTGCGGGTCGGGGGCGGGGGTGTGCATCGCCGCAAATAAGATCAACGGGATTCGCGCGGCGCAGGCCTGGGACCCGGAAGTGGCGAGGCTTGCCCGGAACGACGACAACATCAACGTGCTGTGTCTCGGCGCGGACCGTATCTCTTCTGATGATGCCAAGCCGATCGTGCAGAAATTTTTGAGTACATCCTTTGGCGGGGCGGAACGATTTAACCGTCGTCTCAAGCAAATCCAGGAGCTAGAAGGAGATAAATGAAGAGATATCTGGAGCTGGTCCCCTCGATCCTCACGAAAAGCGCGGATGAGATATACGAGAAGCTGGATTTTTTGTCGGCCGTCCCGGAGATCTCGACGGCGCAGATCGATTTTGCAGACGGCAAATTTGTGCCAAGCGAGCTCGTTCATCCCCGGTCGCTTCGCGCGTTCGATACTCGGCTGGTGCTCGAAGCGCATTTGATGGTACAAGACCCCACGCATTATTTTGAAGCTCTCTTTCACTTGGGTTTCCGCGCGGTCTTCATCCATTTCGAAAGTTTTCATAACAAAGAACAGGCCGGCACGGCGCTCAAAAATGCGCGGCACGCGGGACTGCGATCGGGGCTGGCTATCAATCCCTCGACCGGTGTAGAGATATTTGATTGGCTAGAGGGCATGTACGACGAAGCGCTTGTTATGGGAGTGAACCCCGGCCTGCAGGGACAGGCGTTCATCCCTGAAACCGCGGAGCGCGTGGAAGTTTTGCGCAGGAAGCACCCAGATGCCATAATAGAAGTAGACGGGGGAGTGAAAATCGAAAACGTCGGCAGTCTGGTGGCCCATGGGGCAAACAAGCTGAACGCGGGTTCCGGTATCTGGCAGTCGCCCGACCCCAAAAAAACGATCGCTGAATTTATAGAGAAACTAAAATAAAATCACCGCAAAAATGATCGGTGAAGATATCCACGACTCACAACTGAAGAAGCTCGAAAAAATCGCCAACGAGATCAGGCAGGACATCATCAAGGCGCTCCTGAAGGCCGGTTCCGGTCACTCTGCTGGCCCCTTGGGCATGGCAGATGTTTTCACCGCCCTCTATTTTCATGTACTCAATGTCCGTCCAAAACAGCCGAAATGGCCGGATCGCGACCGGGTCGTGCTGTCCTGCGGGCACATCAACCCGGTTTTTTACGCGACTCTGGCGCGGGCGGGATTTTTTCCGCGGCAGGAATTCCTAACCACGCTCAGGAAATTTGGCACGCGCCTGCATGGCCACCCGCACAATCTCGTCACGCCCGGAGTAGAAAACTCCTCCGGTCCTCTCGGCCAGGGCCTCTCGCAGGCGATCGGCATGGCGCTTGCCGCAAAGATGGATGGGAAAAAATATCAGGTCTACTGCGTGATGTCCGATGGTGAACAGCAGGAGGGGCAGATCTGGGAGGCGGTGATGTTCGCGGGCAAGAACCGGATCGACAACCTCACGGCCATCATGGACCGCAACGTCATCCAGATCGACGGCTTTACCGAGGACGTGATGCCGCTCGAACCTCTGCGGGCAAAGTACGAGGCGTTTAATTGGCATGTCATCGAGGTTGACGGCAACAATATCCGCCAAGTGATAGAGGCGTGCAACCAGGCCTATGGGATCTACGAACGGCCGGTTTTGATCTTGGCTCACACTGTTCCGGGCAAGGGAGTGGATTTCATGGAGCAGGATTATAAGTGGCACGGCATCCCGCCGAACGCCGAGCAAGCCAAGGCCGCGCTCCACGAGCTGCGCACCCTGCGGGGGAAAATTAAGTCGGAACATGAGTAGCAAACCAAAGAATTTAAGAACTAAAGAACGCAAGAACAGGGGCTGGTTTTTCAGTCCTTCAGTTTTTTCGTTTTTTCGTTGTTGGAAAGGGGGTGGAAAAAGATGATGAAAAATATGGATCCGGAGCAGCTTGGGCAATGGAGCGTGTGGACGGGGGCGTTAGGCGTGCTGTCTTTTCTCGTGTCATTGATTCTGTTGTGGCAGGGGAGCGGGAATATGATACTCGATCGTTTTGACCAGAAGGATTTCTATTTTGCGGGCGCAGGCTTCATGTACATTGCGATCTGGATGAAGCTAGGAGCGATATTTCACCAACGCAAATAGGGTCCAGGGGGCATTGCATAGGATCTTGCACGGAGGGAGATGTTTGGTAACCTTAAAACTTCCAAAAAAATGCAGCGAAAAATACGATGGTCTGTGTGGTTCTCGGTAATCCTCGTTGCCGCCTTCATTTCCGGATACATGGCATGGGCCAAGGCCAACGCCGAGTGGCCCTATGATTATGAATACCCGGACATAAGAGCAGCCCGATAAAAAAAGATCCGAAACAGTGAATATAGAGTATTTAGAGAAGAATAAAGTTGCGTTCGCGCTCGCTACACTGTTTGTCGCTGTGTTGGTAGTGGGTATTTATTCCGAGCGTATTGAGGTGAGCCGCCAAACGTCCGAAGCCTACGAGCTCTCGGAAAGCGCTCTTGTCTCTTGCCGTCAGGACAGTGATTGCATGGTCGTGGATTACGAGACGTGCTGCGCGGACAAGCGAGCGATAAACAAAGAGCATTTCGCGGAATATCGTCTGCGGCCCGATCTGCAGGTGGATGAAGAAGGACAGCGGATCTGCTCAGTAGTGACCTGCCCGCTCTTTGACGAGCCGATTGGGGCGGGGTGCAATGCTGGCCGCTGTGAGCTGATATTTAAAGCCGCAGAAGGCGGTACGGCCTGTATCCAAGTTATAACGCCGGCGCGCAATCCCGAAACCGGCGAGATACGAGAATTTCCGACACCCTGCGACGTGCCGGAAGGGTGGGAGGTAGTGAGGCAGGCGATAAGCGATTAGCGACTGGCGATTAGAGACAAAAACGATGAGCCACACAAAACTTTTTATTATTGCAGGAGCCATAGCCGTCGTCATCGTCGGAGTTTTTTATTTTGATTCTCTAAATAATCGTTCGGGATGTTCGGGCAGGAGATAATACTCCGCTTAACCTATCAGTCAACTTCGCTGTTTCTCAGGAGCCGACACTTGCTTCCCTTGAGAGAAGAAAAATCGATCCCAGAGGTAATATGCAAGAAAAAGAAAACATTGAATTCCACGGACAACCGGCTGTGAAAGTGGTGGAAAGATTTGAGGGACCGGAAACCATGAGCGCCTATATTGAAGCTATAGGTTTTTTGTACGGCCAGGCAGAGTACGTTATCCATATAACTGGAACGCACGAGCCCTCAGCGAGCCAGCGAAAAAGAATTGATGAAATCCTCTCCACCTTCAAATTTATTGACTCTACCGACACCTCCGACTGGAAAACTTATCGGAATGAGGAGTATGGATACGAGTTTAAGTACCCAAGCTCCTGGGCAAGGCTCGAAGAGCGCAACCCCATTTTCAACGACCATCTTCCTGACTCTCGGAGGTATTTGGCGATTTACCCTGAAAGTTTCCCGTCCCAGGATATCAGCGCTCATATCGATGTTTACCGCGCCCCTTTTACGGCAGTCAAATTAGACAATCATGAGTTGGTGTATACCCTTCCCCCAAGCGAGGTCACTACAAACGGCGTTGTGTGGTTAAAATTCCAGTCCACGGATAATCTAGGCAATGAGCTGAACACCTTTACGTATTATACGGAGAGAGGGGGGAAAACGTACCACGTTGGGGGGGCAGGCGAGCAGGTCCACCAGATACTCTCCACGTTCAGGTTCTTCGAGACGGGGAATAACAATGTTTTTGACGTTACGGCAGTAAAAACGGGGGATAAAATTGTCGGTTTGGAGGCTAGGACGGTGGCCCCTTTTTCGGTCGTCCCTGATTTTCCGTTAGGGCCAGATAATGCACGTGTGGTTTTTTTCGGCACCGTAATTCTTGAGGGCGAGTACAGGGCTCTTACTGGCGAGCTACTTGGCGGCTACCTTTGTTTTGCACCGTCCGCGACGTCCCAGGCCCACATCCCTGTTATGAGGGGGGACGGTCGGGATATATCCTTTTGCTTTTCGGACCAGGATGTTGCACACTCCCTCCTAAATGCAGAGCGTGGGCGGGTGACCATAGAAGTGGAGGACTATGTGATTAACTCTTATCCTGCGGAAGTCTTCAACGAGGCCGAACTGCGCAGAGTGCTGATCAAGGACTTTAGCGGCGAATGAATCCCCATAAAAAACTTTTCATTATTGCAGGAGGAATTGCCGTAATTATCGTCGGAGTTATTTATTTTGACAATACCCGGCAGGCACAAGCGCCGACAGAGCAAAATAACGTAATGGCGACTGATATTTCAGATTGGAAAACTTATAGGAATGAGGAGTATGGGTTTGAAGTGAAGTATCCGGAGGTGGAAGTAGCGGTTCCAATTACAGTGGGTATCAATCCGCATGGCCCTAGAATCGCTTTTGCCGCCAACACTTTTGGCGTTGTGATTGACGAGAATTATCATGGGAGTCTTACAGATTTTCGTTATGAGAATGTCTCACCTCAAGGAACGACAATAGGTGGTTTTCAAATATATTCGCTCGCAAATAGCTCTGTACCCTTCATCGCATTCGCCACCGTATCACAAGGGAAGGTATATATTATCGAATTTCAAGGCAACGCAAAGCTTGATGCACGAACGGAGCGAATCCTCTCCACCTTCAAATTTATTGAGCCAAGTGCCTCGGGAGCCGGCACACTCTCTGGCAAGGTTTCGATAGGGCCGATTTGTCCCGTGGAACAAATTGACAATCCGTGCCCGACACCGCCCGAGGCTTATACGGCGCGGGCATTCATGGTGTTTTTAGGAGATACAAGCGATCTAACAAAAGTAGCAGCAATAATTCATGCCGACTCGAGCGGCAACTATAGCGTTTCGCTTGCGCCTGGCATATACACAGTTAGGCCCGCGATTGTGGGAATCGGATATATGAGCAAGGATTTGCCAGCAACTGTTACAATCAAATCAGGAAGTACCGTTATTCTAAACATTGATGTGGATACAGGGATAAGATAAGACAAGATGATAAACCCAAAAGCAAAGCTTAATAAAAAACTTTTCAAATCCGATATCGAGCAGGTGCCGAATCGGGATGGTTTCGGCAAGGGCTTGGTTTGGCTCGGCGCGAACAATCCAAATGTAGTTGTGCTCACTGGCGATCTGTCCGAATCCACTCGTTCTCATTGGTTTGCTCAGGAATTCCCCAAGCGGTTTATCCAGGTTGGAGTCGCGGAGCAGAATATGATGGGCATCGCCGCCGGTCTTGCACTCTCCGGCAAGATCCCATTTGTTTCATCCTACGCGACATTCAATCCAGGACGGAACTGGGACCAGCTCCGAGTATCAGTTGCTTATTCGCAGGCGAATGTGAAAGTGGCCGGCGCGCACGCGGGGATTTCCGTGGGTCCTGACGGAGCTACTCACCAGGCGCTCGAGGACATAGCGATCACTCGCGTCATTCCGGGTATGGTCGTGATAGTGCC
>Ga0075996_130_pt1 | contig 6532 bp, 10 predicted proteins | sample RifGroA2_FD_68042 | JGI IMG/M metagenome (GOLD analysis project Ga0075996, IMG submission 68042) | Parcubacteria bacterium GW2011_GWA2_51_12 | reverse complement strand
ACTCTCGGCCGCAAGGACCTAAAAATCCTTGCGGCCTTCTGTTTTTTCTCCACCCTCAGCCCTGCCCCCTCCTCCCTCTTTTCCCGCGGCCTTTGTCTTGGCTTTCCCAGGGCTTGATTTTTTCGTCAGTATTTGTTAACATATCTTTCGCTCACCTGACACCAAAGGAGGAAACAGATGAAGGAAGTTACCCTGCAAGTGCCGGAAGACGCAGTCCCATCGGGAGAACGCATTAGAGATGCGTTCCTCGACCCGCTCCGCAAGCTGGTGAAAAAACATAAACTGGGCATCTTCGACTATATGGACAAGGACATGACCGATCGCGAGAATAGTCTCGAGTTTTCGGTCTACTCCGCCACCGACGACTACGGAAACTGCGAGTTCTCCGCCTGCGTCTATCTGCGAGTCGACGGAACCGCAGAGGTAAGAGGCTATGAGGACGGCAAGATACTGCTCAGGGGCACGTGGCTTGAGGCCCGCAAGTGGGTTGCCGACTTCTATACGGAGGAGGGCCGCAAGCAGGAACTCGCGAGGGAATACCTCGCTAAACTGGAGAACGCCGGGCGAGCACTCGCCTAACAGCATCCGCGAATTACAGAGCAGACATCTGCTCGACCGTCTTGGTTCCGACCGAGGCGGTCTTCTTTTACTCCCTTTTTCTACTCTAAACGCTTTACGCTTTTCTCGCCCCCGCCCCCTTTATTTCCCTCAGCCCTGCCCCCTCCTCCCTCAATCCTGAACATCCCCGCGCCCTGTATTTTTTGTTGTTTCCGTGCTACTATAGTGTCCTGTTTTGTCTGTCCATTTCGGTTGACGACTGCCCATCAATAGTCGTTTCCTCGCGCAAGCGTGGACAAGGAGGACCTATGGTCACTCTTAGCATTACGTTTCGCGTTCCGAACAATGTCAATGCCAAATCGCTGGCTGACCTGGTTGATGCGTGTTACTCGGCGCAATTCGTCGTTTCCAAGCAAGCCCGACCCCGGCAGCTCACCGCACGTAAGGTCTGGGGCCGGATCTGGTATTGCCCGGCCGTTGCGGAAGAGCTCGAGAAAATCTGTGGGCCCCGCACTCCTTACCGGCGGTGGCTGCGGCACGTCGAGGTTAACAGCGGCATTGATTTCCGCGGTTTGGATATCGGCTTTGTGGCTCCTGGCTCCGGGTACCGCGTGCGGGAGCGTGATTCCTGCGCCACGAGGGCTCTGGAATTGATTATCGAGGATCGGGGTCTTGGCGACAGCGAGGGCACTTATCCGGCAGTCGCCTCATTTCACTCGGCTTTGCGGTGCTTCGTGAGCCTGGCCGCTATATACCATATCGCCAAACAGGGACAATACCTGGACGGCGGTTCGGTAGCGGGTACGATAGCCGGCGCGAAGAAGAAACTCGTCCGCATCCAGCATCTCTGCGAGGGCAAATACGATCCGCACGTTGTCGGCTCGGCGGCACTCACTTCGCAACCCAGCCGATAAGTCGCTTTTGCTAAGATTTTCTACCGGCCGTCCTTGTCTTTCCAGACTCGGACGGCCTTCTGTTTTCCCCGGTCTACTATCTACGGTCTACTGTCTATCACCTACGTCCGCGGCCGCTATTTATTTAAAGGAAAAAGTGGTAAAATAAAACCAAAATGGACATCGAGAAAGAGATAGCGGAAATAAAGGAGCGCAATAGCCGGGTGGAGAACGAGACGAGCCCGTGGTTGAAAGCACTGGTGCCGGGGGGAGCGTACATTCTCTCGACACTTTCCCTGCCGTTCATCAAGAGCTGGTGGGCAAAAATCGTTTGACTTCAGACACATATTTTTGGAGATGATGAAAACATCCGCTTACATTGACGCGTCCGAACTTTCGGGATTTCGAGTACTTGAAGTTTCTGCTTATGATGCAAAAAAAATAAAATAAACAGAGAGGACTCATTTAGAATCCTCTCCACGTTTAGTGATAACACTATTACCAATAGGTACATACTTTGTCAAATGGATTTGCTGGTAAAAACATTAAAAATCAGTTAAAATAAGGCCAAAAGGCCTTTTTGTTTTTTATGGATTCCCCAACTACTACCTACAGCCTACCAGCTTTGCTATGCTCGCGGAGCTTATTGATGAATTAGGCTGGCGCGAAAAGCAGCGAGTGGTAGTGAAAAGAATAAAGGGCGGGATGATTATCCGTGATTGGAAAACAAGAAAAAGGAAATGACCTCTGGAACTACTAACTACCATCTTCCAACTACCGCCCCGTCCGCGGCCTTTATTTTATTTCCCTCCCCCTAGTGGGAGGGATTGAGGGAGGGGATTCCGTCCCGCCATCTCCGAGCTCCTAACTCCGGTCTACTGTCTACGGACTATGGCTGGCGGCCAAAGAGGAAAAAGAAATGAACTCCCAAGCTACTGTCTACGGTCTACTGATTCTCGGCATTTGGTTATTAAGGATTGGAAGAAGTAAAAACCGACCCTAGCCGGTTTTTAAAATGCTTGACACGAAATGAATTTTCGATTAGCATGCAAGTGTTTTATGGCGCTCGGCGGCAAGAAACAAAGCAAAATTAAACAGTCGGGAGAAAGACAAAACCAATGGAAAAACAACAACAGCAGATTCAACTTCGTATTCGTGACGATGAGGCACGCGGGGTCTATTCTAATGCAATGCGTGTGAAGCACTCCAAAGAGGAATTTTGTTTAGATTTCCTAAACATTTTTCCGCCACTGGGAGCTGTCACGGCGCGCGTGATAATGAGTCCTGGCCATCTGAAACGTATGCTTAAGGCCTTGAATGAAAATCTCGATATATACGAGAAAGCATTCGGGCCTGTTGATATTGCCCCAGAGCCATCAAAGGGTGGTTTTGGATTCAGTACCCAGGAATAAGCTTGCTTGCGAACAGTAAGACATCCGGATTTGATGTCAGAGGATGAAGAACTTTGGTGATTATCGGATCCAGCTACCCCCTGGGGTCGAACCCGCGAACTAATTCGGTTCAATAGCAACGCTTCCAAAAAACCGGCCCATGCCGGTTTTTTGTCCTCCAGATTTATGGTAAAATGTATCCATAGGGTATAAAGGCATATATGAGACAAAAAATAAATTCCCCAAGCCAACTGATCGTATCAAGGAAAACCACGAAACCTGGAGTTTTGAGTTTCCCTGACGACTTTGTAAATAAGATTGTTTGCGGTGACGCTTTAGAGATAATGCGGCTGATTCCTGACGGGTCGGTCGATCTGGTCGTAACATCACCACCTTATAATTTGAAAAACTCGACAGGAAACGGGATGAAAGACGGTAGGGGTGGGAAGTGGGCAAATGCTGCGTTACAAAATGGTTATACACATCATGGCGACTCAATGCCGCACGAAGAGTACGTGGAGTGGCAAAGAAATTGTTTGAAGGAAATGATGAGGGTCATTCCCGATGACGGCGCCATTTTTTATAATCATAAGTGGCGAGTGCAGGGAGGGTTCTTGCAGGGAAGGGAAGATATTGTTGGGGACTTTCCCGTCCGACAAATCATAATATGGAAAAGGAAAGGGGGTATTAATTTTAACGCAGGCTATTTTTTACCAACTTTCGAAGTAATTTATATGATTGCTAAACCTGAATTTAAGCTCGCGCCTAAAGCGAACGGCCTCGGTGATGTATGGGAGTTTACCCAGGAAATGAATAATGAGCATCCTGCCGCATTTCCAGTGGAGTTAATAGATCGGATAATATCCTCCACGAGGGCGAAAACAGTTTTAGATCCTTTCGTTGGCTCAGGTACTACGGCCATTTCAGCAATAAACTTCGAGCGCAATTATGTTGGGATCGACATTTCTCCCGAGTACTGCAGGATGGCGCGAAAGAGAATAAAAAGGCATCAGTCTAATGCTAAGCTTTGGTAGCTAGTATGCACGAACCGAAAATTTATACAAAACAGGACCTTATACGCAGACTCAAAGATATTTCAAGGATGGGATGGGTTCCAAATGAGCGACGCGGCAACCACGGGGGTATCGGGAACACCCTTGAGGATTTATTAGGAATCAAAGAAAATAATTTACCAATCCCCAATGCTTCTGAGTGGGAATTAAAGACCCAGCGTATTAAGACATCGTCTCTGACAACGCTTTTTCATATTGAGCCCTCACCCAGAGCCATTCGTTTTGTTCCCCAAGTATTGGCTCCAAAATATGGATGGAGCCATCAGGAGGGTGGAAAAAAGTATCCTAAAGGCGAGATGAGTTTCAGACAGACCATTCACGGCGGTTCTAGGAGTGACCGCGGGTTTAAGGTAACGATTGATCGTAGGAATCGAAAGATCTTGATTTCATTTGACGCAAAGAGTGTGGGGAAGCATCATGAGCTGTGGTTGAAATCTGTCCAAAAGAGGGCGGGTCTGGGCGAATTGAAACCCCAGCCCTATTGGGGTTTTGATGACCTAGAGCATAAGGCGGGAACAAAGTTGTTAAACACATTTTATGTTCAAGCCGAGTCCAAAATTGAAAGAAGGAAAGAGTATTATCATTATTCAAAAGTCCTAATGCTGCAAAAATTCAGTTTTAAGAGATTTTTGGAAGCTCTAGAGCAAGGAAAGATTCTCGTGGATTTTGACGCTCGAACAGGACACAATCACGGTACAAAATTCCGAATGAAACAAAACTTTTTGCCAATCTTATACGAAAAGAAAACCCAGGTTATTTGAGCTGCGTTAGACCTCGAGCCCCCTCGTTTTTCTAAAGTTCAGTGTGAAAATTCAGGACGACATTTTAAGTTACCGCGAGATGTGTGATGCTGAGAATGTGCAGACGCTTCAGCGTGGGATGAATTTTCACATGAGGCCGCCCTACTCAGTAATCTTAATGTCTCAGCGATCCAGCGCCCCTTATCGGGACAAGATCCACACCGATGGTATAACGATTGAGTACGAGGGGCACGATATTCCACGACAGTCCGCGGAGCATAACCCAAAGGGGCAGAACCAGCCGCGGCACATAGGCCCTGGTAGACTAACTCAGAATGGCCTGTTTGCCCGAGCGGTTGATGAGTATAAGAGCGGGGGAGTAAAGTCTGAATTAGTAAAGGTGTATGAAAAGATACTCCCTGGCGTCTGGTCGCTCAAAGGATATTTTGATTTAGTAGATTACAAGGTTATCCATGATGGGCGTAGAAATGTATTTCGATTTATACTTCGCCTTACGGACTTGAAGCAGAGTGGAGTGGATACATCGCGGGTACGTATTGAGCATACCCGGCTAATCCCATCTGAAGTGAAAAAAGAGGTCTGGAAGCGCGATGGAGGGCAATGCGTTATTTGTGGAGAGACGAAAAATTTACATTTCGACCACGATCTCCCTTACTCTAAGGGCGGAACTAGCCTCTCAGCAAAAAACGTTCGTTTATTATGCATGACGCATAACCTCAAAAAATCGGCGAGGATTGAGTAGTCGCGAGGTAAAATTTCGGAATCGGCTTTTGGCCGGCTATAGTCCTCCGAAGCTTGCCTACTTCGCCGAAGTTGCACGAAGGCCGAATCAGCGAAGGTTTTTTTGTAAATAAATTTCCTCTCCCGCCCGCCCCTCCCCCGCGGAATCACATACCAACATTCTCAAGTATGTTGGTATGTCGCTCCTTGTTTTGTCGGCTTATTTTTGATATAATAGAAACATATGGCGATTGATTGGACGCAAATTTACGAGAAGTACAAAGGGCTCTGGATCGCCCTCAAAGACGACGAGCAGACCGTTGTTGCAAGTGGCAAAACGGCAAAAGAAGCTTGGGATAGGGCGCAAGAGAAAGGTTACAAAAAGCCGATACTTTCTAACGTGCCCGAGAGACTTTCCACGTACGTCGGCTTTGGACTATGAAGTTCAAATACAAGAGATATGGGCCGGGCCTCTTGCGGCCCGTCATCCCTATTGAGTTAATCTATAAAGACCGCGCCGTTCCATTTGAAGTTCTTGTGGACTCGGGCGCGGATTTTTGTATCTTTCATGGCCAGTTGGCCGAAGTGCTCGGCATCAATATCTCAGAAGGAAAGGAAGAGCGCGTATATGGAATTACTGGGATTGAGGAGCCTTACTACGTGCATCCTGTCACTTTGGTTGTTGGGGGATGGAAATATCAAATTGAAGCAGGCTTCTTGCCAAAGATGGCATCCACTGCATACGGAGTTGTGGGGCAAAAGGGATTTTTCGATCTTTTTCTCGTGAAATTTGATTTGCTCAAAGAAGAAATAGAGTTGAAAGAAAGAAAGACCTGAGAACGAGATGTCTCTGAGTGAATCGGCTTTTGGCCGGCGGGTCTCAGCAGCTTTTAGCAATGGGGGATTTTTTGAAAATAAATTTCCTCTCTCGCCGCCACAAAACGACATACCAACATACTTGAGAATGTTGGTATGTCCTGCGCTTACCAATTCGCCCGAAAAGGTAAGTGCCCGGAAATTGGCTGATGCCCTCAGGGCCTTGTTTTGTCGGCTTATTTTTGATATAATAGAAACATATGGCGATTGATTGGACGCAAATTTACGAGAAGTACAAAGGGCTCTGGATCGCCCTCAAA
>Ga0075996_117_pt1 | contig 8049 bp, 14 predicted proteins | sample RifGroA2_FD_68042 | JGI IMG/M metagenome (GOLD analysis project Ga0075996, IMG submission 68042) | Parcubacteria bacterium GW2011_GWA2_51_12 | reverse complement strand
AAAAGTCAGATCGCAAAATCGAAGAGAAAGCCGAAATTCAGCACCCGCTTGGTGCGGCGCTGTTGGCGTTGCGGCCGAGTGCGCGGCTATATGCGCGATTTTGATCTTTGCCGTATCTGTTTCCGGGAGCTCGCAAGCAAAGGGGACATCCCAGGTATCATTAAGTCCAGCTGGTAGAGAAAAGCCAAAGAACGTATGAACGTAAGAACGAAAGAACAAAATACTTTATCCTCAGTGTCGTTGCGAGCGCCAGCGAAGCAATCCCAAGGCATTACGAGATTGCTTCGGAACAAAGTTCCTCGCAAAGACAGCCTTTGTTTCTTGGTTCTTCCGTTTTTCAGTTTTTAAGTTCCTAACATGACTACCGATCCAATCGCAGACATGCTCACTCAAATTCGGAACGCGATCGCTGTGAAAAAGAGCGAGATTTCGCTGCGTCATTCGATGTTGAAGGAAAACTTGGCCAACGTGTTTGAACACGAGGGGTGGATCAAGAAAGTCGAAGCGACGGGCGACGGCACGCAAAAAATGCTGCGCCTTGAGCTTCGGTACAGTCCAAACGGTTCGCCTTCCATCACCGGCATCAAGCGCGTGAGTAAACCCGGCCAGCGTATCTACGCGCGCGTTTCGGAGATCCCGAAACTCCGCGTTGGGATCGGGGCGACCATCATTTCCACGTCCCGCGGACTCATGACCGACAAACAGGCCCGGCAGGCAAAAGTCGGCGGCGAAGTAATCTGCCAGATCTGGTAATAAATATATGAGTAAAATCGGACAAAAACCCATAGCTATTCCGGACACCGTCACGCTGACTCTCAGCAAGACCGAGGTCAAATTCAAAGGCCCGAAAGGCGAGGAGAGTGTCGTGCTGCATCCCAAAGTCAGAGTTTCGGAGAAGGACAAACAGCTCACGGTCTCGGTCCCTCATCCGGATGACCGCCGGCAGCGCGCGCTGTGGGGCACATTCCGCTCGCTCCTCATGAACGCGGTGACCGGAGTGACCGCCGGCTTCGAACGTAAACTCGATATCGTCGGCGTCGGCTACAAAGCCGCCGTGGCGGGTCAGAATCTGACCCTCACTTTAGGGTATTCCCACCCCATAGTGGCTACGGTACCCAAAGGTTTGGCCGTGAAAGTGGAGAAAAATTCCATCACTGTAAGCGGGACGAACAAGCAGATAGTCGGCGAATTTTCCGCTTTCATTAGGTCTCGTCGCCCGCCCGAGCCGTACAAAGGGAAGGGGATCAAATATTCAGACGAGGTCATCCGCCGCAAAGCGGGCAAAGTCGTCAAAGCCGTGGGAGCCGGATAAAAATATATTCACCCCGTTAGAAAATTTAAGTAGCATATTGATGGATATGATTACCTTGCTTTATAGAAAGAATAATATTAATGAAAGGGAAGCGATTTTCAGTTTGCCCGCAGGACGCGGACAAACTTTAAAGACCTTCTAACGGGGTGAATAACAAGAAAATCACCAATCGAATCCGCCGCCATCGCCGCGTCCGAGCCAAAATCTCGGGTACTGCCGCTCGTCCGCGTCTCGCGGTTTTCAAGAGCAGCCGTCATATCCATTTGCAGTTAATTGACGACTCTGCCTCCCGCACTCTGGCCGCTGCCTCCACCTTCGAGGTAAAAGGCAAACAGGCCTTGGGGGCCAAGGCCGCCGCGGCCGGGAAGCTCCTGGCCGAGCGCGCCAAGAAAGCCGGGATTACTACGGCAGTGTTTGACCGGGGCGGTTTCCAGTATCATGGAGCAGTGAGGGGCGTTGCCGAAGCCATTCGTGAAGCAGGAGTAAAGATCTAGTCACGAGAGAACGTATGAACGCAGAAACGAAAGAACAGGATAGCAACAAATCCCACCATCCGTGTTTTATAGTCTTCCCGTTTTTCAGTTTTTAAGTTAACGAAGTTATGGGATACAGAGACAACATCAAAAGGGAGTTTGACTCCAAAGTCGTGGAAGTCGCCCGCGTCACCCGGGTGGTCGCCGGCGGCAAGCGCATGCGTTTCCGCGCTCTTGTCGTGGTCGGGGATCGGAAGGGGCGCGTCGGCATCGGGCTCAAGAAAGGCGTGGACGTCGCCGATGCCATTGGCAAAGCGACGAATGCCGCCCAGCGCTCTGTGATCGAGATCCAGATCAAAGAGGGCACCATCCCGCACCTTTTAAATTACAAATACAAAGCCGCCAGGATCTTCATCAAACCCGCCAAACCGGGAACCGGCATCATCGCCGGCGGGCCGCTTCGGGCGGTACTCACCCTGTCCGGGATCCGCAATATCACCAGCAAAATGCTCGGCTCCTCGAACAAAGTGAGCAATGTCCGCGCGATTTTCCTCGCTCTCCAGTCGTTTAACCGCGGTAAGAAATAATATGTTCAATCTCTCCAACCTCAAACCCAAATACAAGCGCAAGGACCGCAAGCGCGTGGGGCGGGGTCTCGGCTCAGGCTACGGCGCGTATTCGGGGCGCGGTATCAAGGGGCAAAAATCCCGCACCGGCGGCGCTATCCGTCCAGGCTTCGAGGGTGGTCGGATGCCGCTCATCCGCTTACTGCCGAAGCGCCGCGGTTTTCATTCGCCGAATTTTCCCGATACTACGGTCAACCTCGCCGTCATCGCGAAGAAATTCGATGCCGGCGCGCTTATCAGCCCGAAGATACTGAAACTAAACGGATTGATCGCCGACCTCTCCGCCCCGGTCAAGGTCGTGGGCAAGACGGAACTCAATAAGTCCTTTAGCTTTCAAAAAATAAAATTTTCCGCCTCTGCCCGCGCGGCGGTGGAAAAAGCCGGGGGAAAAATAGAAAATGTTTCGTAAATTTATCCAGATCTGGCGCCTGCCCGATCTCCGCAACAAGATTTTGATAATTTTGGGGCTCCTTGCCGTGACTCGCGTGGTCGCGGCTGTCCCGATCCCGGGCGTGAATGTCGGAGCACTCCGGCAATTTTTCGGAGAGAATCAGCTTTTTGGCCTCCTCGATATTTTTTCGGGCGGCGGGCTTTCCAATCTCTCCATAGCCATGCTCGGCGTGGGCCCGTACATCACGGCCTCCATCATCATGCAGCTTTTGGCCATCATCATTCCGAAGCTTGGGGAGATGCAGAAGGAAGGGGAACAGGGACGAGCAAAAGTCAACCAGTACACGCGTTACCTCACTGTGCCGCTCGCTATCCTGCAGGCCTATGCTACCATCCAGCTTTTCATCCGCGGCGGCGCCGGCGGGCCTCAAGTCCTAAGTGCCCTATCTGGCACGGAGTGGCTCACCGTACTTGTTTCTGTCACCGCCGGAACTTTGGTGCTGATGTGGATCGGCGAGATCATCACTGAGCTCAAGATCGGCAACGGCATATCGCTCATCATCTTTGCCGGTATCGTTTCGCGCTTGCCCAATGACGCGGTGCGCAATTTCCAGGTGTTCAACGACCCTTCGCAGCTGCCGACTATCATCGGGTTTCTGCTCATCGGACTCGTGGTCATCGTGGGGGTGGTCGTCATGACTGAGGCCACGCGCAACATCCCAGTTTCGTACGCGAAACGCGTCCGCGGCGATAAACTCTACGGCGGCGTCGATACTCACCTGCCCATCCGGCTCAACACCGCCGGCGTCATCCCGATCATCTTTGCTATTTCTATCCTGCTGTTCCCTGGCGTGGTCGCCAATTTTCTGGTCAATGCCCGTACCGAAGCGATAGCCAATTTCGCGCGGCAAGTGACGACCCTTTTCCAGAACCAGCTTTTCTACGGCATCTCTTATTTCGTGTTGGTGGTCGCTTTTACATATTTTTACACCGCGGTCATTTTCAATCCCGAGGATATCGCTGACAACGTCCAGAAACAGGGAGGTTTCGTGCCCGGCCTTCGGCCAGGGCGGCAGACTGCCGATTTTCTCTACCGCGTCCTCAACCGTATTACGCTTGCGGGCGCCGTTTTTCTCGGTCTCATCGCGGTTTTGCCGTTTCTGATGCAGCTCATCACCAAAACTCAGGCGCTCACCATCGGCGGCACTTCGCTCCTGATCGTCGTGGCCGTCGTCATCGAAACCATCAAACAGATCGACTCCCAGCTTATCATGCGGGACTACGAGGGATTCTGATTTGGAGGGGACAACCCCAGATGGGTTTTCCCCTTCCAACGCTCACTGCCTCCAGCAGTTCGCTCCTCCTCTTTCCTGAAAACCTCGGGCGCGAAATGAATTCGCACCCTCGGAAAAAAACCTTCACCCTTTCGGCAAAAAAACCATAGACTCATGCAAAAAGTCATCAGCCTCATAATTTTAGGGCCGCAGGGCTCGGGCAAAGGTACCCAAGCGCGGCTCCTGGCCGACCGCCTCAACCTCGTCGTCATTGACGCGGGAGGCGTTTTGCGGGAAATGGCCAAGGAGGACAGCGAGCTCGGACAGGCGATCCACAGCACTATCAATGTCCGCGGCGAACTGGTTCCGCCGGAACTCATCGCGCAAGTCATTCAAACTCAGCTCGCGAAGATCTCTCGCGAACAGGGCGTGATCGTGGACGGTTTTCCCCGCAATATGAAGCAGTACGAACTCCTGCAGGCTTTTTGGTCCAAACTCGGACGCGCTGACTATCAGGCCATCCTCATCGACCTGGCTCTCGAGGACAGCATCGCGCGCCTCTCCACTCGGGTCACTTGCGAACTTTGCGGTTCGGTATATATTGCCGGCCAGTACGAAACGTGCCAGAAGTGCGGGGGACAGCTGGTCCAGCGACCCGATGATCAGCCGGAGGCCATCGTGAAACGATTGGGGATATTCAATGCCGAGACCATGCCGGTCATCGCCGAGTTTCAGAAGGCCAGCCGGCTCGTCCGTGTCGACGGGTCGCCATCTATCGAAACCGTACACGAGGACATCCTTCACAAACTTCAACTGGGCAAGTAAGCCACGTTAGAAATACGAGTGGTCAGGAAGTATTTCATAATTTCTTATGTCAAAATCAGATGGGGATCAAAGTCCGGAGGAAAAAAGTTTCTAACGGGGTGAACCCGATCACTCTAATACTTCTCGGCGACATCGCGGCCGGGAAAGACACCCAGGCCGCGCTCCTCGAGCGCCGATACAAACTCAAAGTCGTTTCCACCGGCAGTTTCACTCGCAAATACTGGACCGGAAATTCAAAAGTGAGCCGCCGGCTGGAAAAGACGAAGCTTGGCAAACTCACCCCGAGCGACATCATCAAAACTTTTCTGCGCAAATCCCTGAGCAATCTGCCCAAACGGCAGAATGTTTTGTTAAATGGCGGCAAGATGCCTTCGGAGGCGGTCCTCATCCACAAGCTGCTCAAGAAACAAGGCCGCAAAATACTCGTCATCTATCTGACCTTGCCCCATGAGGAAATTTATCGCCGGCTGACAGGGCGCTATTATTGTCAGCGTACTGGCAAACCCGTGACTTTGAAAAAACCTTCCAATATTTGTCCGCATTGCGGCGGGCCTCTTATCAAGCGCGCGGACGACGAGCCGCGCTCTGTGCGGAACCGCATCAAATACTACGACGACGTTTACTCCAAGACCGTGAAATTCTGGAGCGGCAAGAAAATGCTCCGGAAGATCGACGGCCGCGCGAGCATCCCTGCGGTGACAAAGGCCATCCTTGAGGCGATCTCGAAATACCATGGCGCTCATTAAAACACCCAAAGAAATTCAGGCGCTTAACGAAGGGGGCCGGATACTCGCGGAAGTTCTGACTCTTGTTTCGTCTGCGGTCAAAGTCGGCGTGACCACGTGGGAGCTCGAGGAAATCGCGCGGCGGGAGATAAAAAAGCGCGGGGCTACGCCGTCCTTCCTCGGTTATCAGAACATGCCCGGGGTTGTACCTTTTCCGTCCGCCCTTTGTACTTCCGTGAACCAGGAAGTGGTGCATTGTTTTCCGAGCAAAAAAACTATTCTCAAAGAGGGCGACATCATCGGCCTCGATCTCGGGGTCAAATATAAAAATTTGTACACTGACGCTGCCGTGACCGTGGGAGTGGGCAAGGTCGGCAAGCTCCAGCAGAAGCTGATCGATAATACGAGAGAGGCGCTTGCCTCCGGCATCAAGCAGGCAAAGGCAGGGGGTACTGTCGGCGACATCGCCTCCGCCATCGAGAGTGTGGCGAAGAGGGGCGGCTTCGCTCCTATCCGCGACCTCGTGGGGCACGGCGTCGGGCACGAAGTTCACGAGGACCCGTATGTGCCTAACTACGGGAAAGCGGGGACGCTCGACAAGCTTCGTATCGGCATGGTCATCGCCATCGAGCCGATGTTTACCACCGGCACGCACCAGATAGTTTTTCAGGACAACACCTGGGGAGTGGAGACAGCGGACAGCTCTCTGGCCGCGCATTTCGAGCACACCGTGGCCATCACCGAGGACGGGCCGCTTATCCTGACGAAAATTTGATTATCCCTTGACGACAGGCGGATTATAGATTATAATATTATTATAATACGTTAATTTCCAAAATATGACGCAAAAAGTTCTAAAAGTCGGGGATTCCGCCGCAGTCACCATCCCGAAAAAATCCCTCGAGGAGCTGGGGCTCAAGATCGGGGACCGGGTGAGCGTGGAGATAGACGAGCAGCACAAGGTTGTTTCAATCAAACCTGCGGGACGGCTCTCGGCGGCCGACCAGAAGATCGCTAAACTGACCGCCAACTTTATGGCGAGATACGGCAAGGATTTGGCCGCTCTCGCAAAAGAGTGAGGTGCGGTACCTGACTTTCCAGCAGATTCTGCTGATCCATTCCATGTTGATTGACGAATACGGCGGTAGCCACGGTATTCGCGAGCGTGGTCTGCTTTTAAGTGCGGAAGAACTGCCAAAGCAAAAAGCTTTTGGGGAGGAGCTCTATACAACGGTTTTTATCAAGGCGGCGGTTTACGCTCGAAACATCATCATGAGCCACCCCTTTGTCGATGGCAATAAACGTACTGGCATGACTGCCGCGATAGTTTTTCTTGAAAATAACGATCATATGTTCTTGGCCAAAACCGGAGAGATTGAAAAGTTTGCCTTGAAAATTATCGAGGATAAACTAGATCTTGTGGCCATCGCCGCTTGGCTCAAAAAGCATTCTCGGAAATCGTCCTGACAGAAACTGTGACGCTCATTTTGACGAAGTAAAAAAAATCCGACCCGCTCCGACGTATAGTCAGAGCGGGTCGTTTGGGGCCACTGCGGGGAAGACTTAGTAGCGCCTATGTTCAGGCGCTTTTTTTCTTGGCTTGTGGCCGCATCGCCTCCATGGACATTCCTGCCTCGCGGTAGAAATTGTGCTCGGCAGCGATTTGCGCCACGCGTTCGGGTTTCGGTTTGTGCTCCGGCAGTCCACTGGTCTGGATAGCGTTCACATACACTCGAAACCTCTCATCCTCGAGCAGGAAGGCTATTTCTTTGCGGCAGTGCTCGCACACCTTGACGGCTTTGAGCCTGATGTACCTTTGGATGTGGGCGACTTCGGCAACTTCCTTCAAATGGTTGTTCATCGGATCCTCCAGTCCTTGCTTTCGAATGCACCTCAGTGGAGCCGGCTGCTCGAAATTGATGTCAGGGGGGTGGGCCGCTGAGTAGTCGCTTCTTTCAGATGGGGTAGATGCCTGCTGCACGCCTCCATTCCGTTTTCGATGGATATCTTTTCCGGGAGGTTCGCGGTTGCGAGGAACAGCCCAAATCGGTTGTATTCCTCTTGGCTGAGGTGATGTGGGGCATGGCTTCGGTAGAAATTCAGGAAAGCGAAACCCTGCTCCCGACTGGCTACTACTGAGATATATGTGGTGAGCGCGTCGGGGCCGGTGCCGGGCCGCAGTTCGACTAGGAGGAAGCTGACCACTGAGTTGCAGATAGGGCAGACTCGGGCCTCGGTCATGATGCAGTCATGCAGGTCCAGTGGCTCTGGGTCTTGTCTCATTGTGTCCTCCTCAAACCAGCCAATTCTAAACCAAAACCGCTTATCCGTCAACCCCCCGGTCTCTACACTCGCAAATGCGACAGATAGATTTTAGGGGCCTGTAAGTTGAGGGACAAATGAGGACGGCGATTGTTGTAGAAT
>Ga0075996_122_pt1 | contig 9178 bp, 9 predicted proteins | sample RifGroA2_FD_68042 | JGI IMG/M metagenome (GOLD analysis project Ga0075996, IMG submission 68042) | Parcubacteria bacterium GW2011_GWA2_51_12 | reverse complement strand
CCAGCGGAACGGTAGGGATACCGTGCTTCGTCGAGAAATTGCCACGGCCGGATCCCAGTCGGCGAAGTGTGGGCGAAATAGTCGCTCTCGAACATGTCTCGCGCTTTCATGGCCGCCGCCGATGCGAGCTGGTCACTCTGGCGCAGGGCAGGCAGATTATTTCCGAGGCGGCCCTGATTGATTATCTGAAGGAGAGAGTCGGGGCTGATCGTGATTTCCAAGGCCTCCGCGCTGGGAAGGAAGACCATCGAGAAAAGAAAAACCGCGACGACCGCGAGAACCTGAAGCGGGAGTCCGGCTGAAGCTAGTCGTTTGGCGGTAACGACACTCTGGGGCGGCACGATGTCTATGCACCGCCTCACGTGGGTGTGGGGGGGAAAACTCATTTTTAGTTTTGTTTTTGCTTGCCCACCAAAATTTCTTTTGAAATTTAGGCGGGTAAATTTTTGTTTCTGCCCAACAATTTAGGGCACCTAGACTTTTCTATACATATTATAGCAGATTTTTTGAAATAAATCAAGGGCACGGGTGTATAATGAGAGAAGAATGATAAAACAGCCGTTTTTTACCGTGTTTCATCCTTCATAACTCATATTTTTTTCGGGAAAATGAAAGAACTCATAGAGAAACTAAAGTCGTCCGGCGTTCTAAAGACGCCTTCTATCATCAAGGCCTTCCTCCGCGCGGATCGAAAACATTTCGTGCCTCCCGAATTTGAGAGCGACGCCTATTTGGACACGGTTCTGCCTATCGGGGAAGGGCAGACCATTTCCCAGCCGACGACCGTGGCGTTCATGCTCGAGCTGTTGCAGGCGAAAACGGGCCACAAAATCTTGGATGTCGGTTTCGGGTCGGGCTGGACCGCGGCATTGCTCTCGGAGACCGTAGGCAAGCGAGGCCGGGTTTTCGCCCTCGAGGTAATCGCGGAAGTGTACGAGTTTGGCAAGAAAAATCTTGAGCGGAGTGGGTACAAAAACGTGGTGACGATTTTGCGTTCGGGCTCTGGGGGGCTCCCCGAGCACGCGCCCTTTGACCGCATCATGGCGGGCGCCGCGACCCCGGAGATACCGGAGGCGCTCCTATCTGAGCTCGCCCCGGGCGGAAGGATGGTCATCCCGGTTGGGACGCCGTATCGGTGTTCCGTGACTTTGGTCGAAAAGTCAGCCGAAGGGAAAATTCGCCAGACTCAATATCCCGGATTTGCGTTTGTGCCCTTTGTGAAGTAAATTAAAGGCGTAAGAGGTTTTTAAATTCGCGGCGTGAACCCCGTTAGAAATTTTCTAAATTGACGGGGTAAACATGAAAAAGAATAATTCCCTGTATTCTTTAAGATTTCTAACGGGGTGAAACAAATCTTGAGTTTGTTCCGATGGCTAGTCATTCTGCTGCTCATCATCGCAGTGGCGTTTTTCATCTATGTCTCGGTAAAGATCAACCAGCCTTACCGGACGAACGAGAACCGCCAGGTTTTTTCCGTACCGGCCGGAACGACTACCAAAGAGGTCGCGCGTTCGCTCGAGGATGAGGGACTCATCTCCAGCGCCTTCTTTTTCGAACTTCACGTGTATTTGAAAAAAATCGGGGAAAAAATCCAGGCCGGCAATTACGAATTTTCTCCCAGTATGTCCATCGGCGAGATCGCGGCACGCTTGACCGCGGGCGATGTCGTGGACAATTCAGTGCGCGTGACTATTCTGGAAGGCTGGCGGATCGAGGATATCGCCGCGGCTTTGGAAACTGCTGGACTGCAGAGCGAGAGGGAGTTCCGCATGTTTACGAGTCCGAGCGTCCCAGGCAGGGGTCATGATTTTTCCGGAGAGTTTTCGTTCCTTGTCGACAAGCCACAGGACATGGGGCTGGAGGGTTATCTTTTTCCCGATACTTATCTTCTCGCTGACGGTTCTACATCAGAGGACATTGCGAGAAAGTTCCTCCAGAATTTTGACCGCAAGCTGACGAGCGACTTGCGAGCGAGAATAAGCGAGCAGAAGAAGACAATCTATGAGGTCGTCACCATGGCCTCCATCATCGAGCGGGAGGTCGGACGCAATCTAAAGAAGGGGACGAAGCTGAGCGTGGAGGACGCGCGGAAACTCGAGGAAGAGCGTAAATTGGTCGCGAGTGTTTTTTATAATCGCCTAGAGATCGGCATGGCGCTCGAATCCGACGCGACAGTCGCTTACATCACCGGCAGCAATTCGGACCGCGCCACTATCGAGGAAACGAAAATTAATTCGCCTTACAACACTTACCGATACAAAGGTTTGCCCCCGGGCCCGATAAGCAATCCGTCGCTCGCCTCGATCGAAGCCGCAATCCACCCGGCAGACAGCGAATATCTGTTTTTCCTCACCTCCGCTGACGGGACCGCGTATTTCGGACGCACACTAGAAGAGCACATCCAGAACCGCGAGCGGTATTTGGAATAGGAAACGAAATTTCCTCCCCTTGATGGGGGAGGAAAGGAGGGGGTTGCCGCCGCCTGACAATTTTATCTCGATCGAGATGTTTTTGTCAGCCTTAATGTGTTAACTGTACAGGGTGTTGACATCGTAGTTAAAATCTTATAGTATTGGTGGTCGTAGCCAATACTTTTTGTTTGGCATGATAGACAACTTCCAAGGAGGAAATTCATGACGACTGAGGATCGCGCACAGGTTTATTGGCAGCAGTCGGCGCGTAGTTTCGAGCTACAATCCAAAGAGTTCAGCGTTTTACTCAAACCCAACGAACCAACCATGCTCTCCGAAGGTGGCATGGGATGGCAGACCATGGGAATCGTCAGCAGGCCGCGTGAGGACGGATGGGACGAGGTGGCCCTAGCGGTATACAATATGCCGGCAATCTGGGTATACCGAGTCAAAGTCGAAAACAACTTCATGCGTATGTCCGTCCATCGCACGCATGCAGGGGTGATGCATGGTTCCAAATCAGTGCGCATGTTTCCGAATGTTCGAGACGATTTTGGAACCAACCGGATGTTCACGGCCAACTTCTTCGGCGACGGGTTGTTGTATAACAGGGGCGACGGGCAATTTTTTCTTTCAAGGCCGCCGTCGAGCGGGGCGTCGAAATGGGAGCTTCAGGAGCAAGCCTTCTCCATCGACACGGCCGAAGGCATCGGCTCCGCTCTCTTCGTTCAGCAGCGCCAAAAACTGTTTACGATTCAGTCGCCGGCCGACGTGGATGCGCCATGGAGTCTCTGCGAATATGACTACTTCGGCGGGAGGAGGTTTGCGGACGGAAAACGATCACCCATTTCCCCATACCGTTACGGACTCGTAGTGGATGGGAGTGATATATGGACCATTACCGATGTTCGGGGAACTATCCTTGTCGAAGAGGAGCTGCGTCGGCTGGGGAAAAAACGAGAACTCGTACTGCCGGGAATTTACCGCGGCGATGATTTGGTCGTCTCGGGCCCGATTGGCAACGGGCTTTGCTTCCTCCAAAACGGCGGGGCTATCGTTTCCACTTACGGCGCCGAATTTCCAGGTGAGTGCGGGCTCGGCAGACCTTCCACGCTAAGTTATCTGCCGCCGAAGTTCTTCCGATAGACAAGTCGCGATTTTCTCAGAGGTACCCTGGGCTTTGGAAGTTATATACTTCCTCGGCCCAGGGTTGTTTTTTACCGTTTGACATCTTGGCAAAACCGGCTATAATACACTCACAGTTAAATATTTCCAAAGACCGCGGGCACCAAAGTAAGTCCTGCGTAGGATAGGCAAGTGTTTCACTTCTGCGGTCTTAAGGGTACGCAGATTTTTATTTATTAAGTCGAATTTCTACTACCTGGTATGCTCAAAAAAGCCCAAAAAAAGCAGTTGGTCAATGACTTCACGAAAGAGCTGGAAACAGCCAAGGGAGTTGTGCTTAGCGATTTCCAGGGTCTCCCTGATGCCGATATTCAGAAACTCCGGATGGAACTGCGGAAACAGGGGGTCAAACACAAGGTCGTTAAACTCACGCTCCTGCAGAGGATTTTTCGGCGGCTAGGGGTGGACACCGCGAAATTTGATTATCACGTGCCGATGGCCGTGAGCTACAGCGACGAAGACGAGATTTTGCCGGCGAGACTCATCAAGGCGTTTGCCAAGACCCATGACAAGCTGAAGATAATGGGCGGTCTCATGGACAGGAAGCTTCTCGATGGCGCGGCGATGACGCAGCTGGCAAATCTGCCGGGCAAGCAGGAACTCCGCGGCCAGCTCGTGGGAGTTATCGCCGGTCCGCTGCGGGGCTTTGTATCGGTTCTGTCGGGCAATCTGCGCGGGTTGGTACAGGTGCTGAGCGCCATAAAGGATAAAAAAGTTTAATTCAATCATAATTAATAAGGAGTAATATGGCAGACGAAGCAAAAAAGGACCTGTCTCGCGATGGCGGAGCCAAGGCGGAAGTACCCGAGAAATTCAAATCTCTGGTCGAGTCGATCGATAAACTTTCCGCCCTTGAGCTTTCCGAACTCGTGAAAGTTCTCGAAGAGCGTTTTGGCGTTTCAGCAGCCGCCCCGATGATGATGGGAGCGATGCCGGGCGCAGGAGCCGTAGCGGAGGCCGTCGAGGAAAAGAGCGAGTTCAATGTGGAACTCACCGAAGCGGGAGCGAACAAGATCGCGGTCATCAAGGTGGTCCGTGAGATAACGGGCAAAGGGCTCAAGGAAGCCAAAGACCTCGTGGATGGCGCCCCGAAAGTAGTCAAGGAGAACGCGCCGAAAGCTGAGGCCGAGGAGATCAAGAAGAAGATAGAGGAAGCCGGAGGTAAGGTTGCCTTGAAGTAATCGAGGTCGCCTCATCGGCGACCCGCCGTGGAGGCGGGAAGCCGGCGGCAAAGTGGCCTTAAAATAAAATTTTAAGGCCATCCCGGACGCCGATCCGGGATCTATAAGTTTTTACAATAGTTCCTGAGCGAAGTCGAAGGACTTCCGAAGAACAAAAAAACAGCCCCACGAAGGGCTGTTTTTGTTGATATTGCCTAACTAGTTTTTTTCAATCAGGTTCGATTCCAACATCATTTTTCGGTATTCTTGATATATTTCGGGAGATATTTTTTTAATATATTCCGAGCTTTTTTGCCCCGCTTCAATTTCTTCCTGCCAGTTTTCGGCTGATAGCGTGGGAGAAGAGAAAAGCATGGCGTCACTTTTCAGCATTTCTTCGGATAACGATTTATGGTCAAGCGCGGGTTTTTTACCAACGAATGCTTGGATTGCTCCGTCGGGAAAACCCAATGCTTCCCCAATCTGCTCGTCTGAACCGGACTGCAATGCGGCTTGCAATCGCTCCAACTCCTGAGTGGTTCGAGCGATTAAAACCTCGATGCGTTCTCTGTGATAGGGTTTTTCTTCGTTATCCTCCGTGATGGATTTTTCATCGGTTACTTCTTTCTCCCCGATAACGTGCGGCAGACCAGACTGTCTGATTAGACTAAGAATTTTTTCTAACTGCTGGTTGTTAATATGTTCTCTTTTTCCCTCTGTGTCGCGGGTACTGATTACGATGTCAAGGTTCGAAGCGGGTTTGAGGCCAGCCTTGGTTAAAAGCAGGTTGATTTTGTCATCCACTGTCAGAGGTAAAATAGATATTGCGTCCGCCAGTTTCTTCGTAGCCTCCGTTTCTTGAGTGTCGGCCGGCTCCGAAAACGGCTTTGTGTATTCTTCGGGAATCCCGTTTTCTGGACTATGCGACATTTTCCCGTTTTTGTCGAAAATGAGGATTCGCCCGCGGTCCGGCTCAAGTATATAAATTTTTTCGGTTTCCGCTGACGCGTAGATTTTTTTCGCTTTTTCTAGTTTCGGCGATACCAGCGAGAGCGAGAAATTTTCCCGCGTACCGTTGAAGAAGCGATCCGCATGATCGGGGAACAGCACGTAGATGTTGCCGTCAACAGCCATGTCCACTGTGCTGCTGAAGTCAGCGGTCGTCTTCAGCCATGCCTCGGCCGGGCCGAAACCGTTGTCCGCGGCGCGGATACGGAGGATTTGGTTTTCTCGTTGGTTCATGAGGTATATCCTCGCGTTCGCGCCCGCGCCGAGGGCGCCCATCGCTATTACGCGGAGGTCGGCGGAGGCGCTGGGGACGGCGCCGTCAAAATTCGTGAGCGTGTCGGTTTCGGGCGCGAGTTTCTGAAAGCCCCCGTTTTTTGTGAAAAAGACATAGCCGTTCGGGTCGCCAACAAATTCGCCGAACACCAGATTGCTGGTGTTTTGGTTCTTGAGCACGGTGGTCGTCTGTCCTGAGCGGAAATCGTAAAAAGACAGGCTTTGGGAGTTGTGATTGAAAGCGAGGATTTGAGCTCCTGCAGGCGGTTCGCCAGAGACTGTCGCTCTTCGTTTGTGCCGCCCTTGAGAGAGGCGAGCATGCTCCCGGCCTCGGTCATGAGTTCTACCACCTGGTTTTGGTCCTCGTAGATGAGGGCCGCCTCGGCTAGATTGAGTTTTTCCTCGATCGCGGATACGGCCGAGGTGGTCTCTACCTCGCGGCTCTGGCTGAAGTTTTTCCAAACGGCGGAGCCGACGCTGACCATGAGGAGCAGCACCGCTATCCCAATGGCTGTAAACAGATATTTACGGGGGCGGCGGCGGAAAAAGTTGTAGACAAAGGCAATGAGAGCCCCGAGCAGGTGAAAAATAAATTCGCCGATGAAGCTCAAGGTTTTCCATACTGACCGGCCGGCTGAGCCGAGTATTTGTACGGACCGCTGCCTCTCGGACAGGGATTGCGCTCCGGCGAAAGCCGCGGGGAATATGGCAGCAGCCACGGACCTGGGCTCTGCTGTGGAGGACAGTTCACAGACAAAAGTCGCGAAACCCACATTTTTGATGTCCCCGAGTGCGTCCATGATCTCCTGGCAACTTTCTTCTATCGTCTCTTCGCGGAGAAATTCCCGGATGCGGTCCTGCGAAATATAGTTCAGGAGCTCGGCGGTGGTCAGTACGAGACGGTCGCTGTTCGTGACGCGGCCGCTCGAGTAGTTGCTGAACATTTTGACGGGGACCGGGGCTTCTTCCTCAAGGCCTTCCGAGAGCACACTGAGCTCTTTGCGGCGGACTAGATAAATATGCGCTTTGCCGGCAATGGAGAAGGAGAGCTGGTTCTGAGCGATGGCCGCAACGACGACATTGGTTTTGCCTATCCAGGAGACCTTGCCTCGCGCCGCGTATTTCCCGAGCGCGGTATTGATAGAGGCCAGGGCTTGCTCAAAAGTGTTTTGATCTAGCTTTGCCGTGGCGATATAAGTTTTTTTGAAGGCCGCTATAAGGGTCTGGGCGAATTGTTCGTACTCGAGTTTGCGCCCGCGAGCGAGCGGCCCCGCGCTTCCCGCTATCTCCAGTACACCAAACAGCTGAATGTTCTGTCCGTGTTTGGAAAAGCTCTCTTCGTAGAGAGAGGTGAAATTGGTGTCCTTCGGGTGCGTGAGGTGGACCTGCCCAACGATGGTTTTCGGATCCATGATTTTGTACTAAATATTCCTTATAATTATAGGCAATCGGCTATTGCGGGGCAAATTCCGCCTGTGGTAGACTTGTAAGACCCCTGATTTCGACGGAACTGCATGTTTTTGGCGGTTTAAAATAATCACTATGCTGGAAAAATTACTCAACAGCAAAATCAAGAAACGCCTGCTCAATATTTTTTTCAATTTCCCAAACCGGGGTTTTTCTCCGACTGAGCTCAAACATATGACCGGTTCGTCGGTAAACGCTGTGGCGACCGCGCTTCGGGAGTTTGTAAAAGCCGATCTCCTCCGGATGGCGGCGCGGGGACAGCGACGGTTTTACTCGCTTAACATCTATTATAAGTGGCATGATGAACTCAAGGATCTCGTTACTGACGAAGAGCAGGACCTGGTCGACGAGGTGGTCCGAAAATTGAGAAGCGTGCCCGACGTGAAGGTTTTGGTACTCTCTGGGATTTTTTCGTTCCAACCCCAGCAGCCGGTCGATGTTTTTCTCGTGGGGGACACGGTGAACCGCCAGCGAATTCTCCGAGCCCTCGATGACATAGAGGAGCATGTAGGTGAGCCAGTGAACTATACACTGCTTGGAGTGGAGGAATACCAGTACCGCAAGCTCATGAATGACCGGCTGATCCGGGATGTCTTCGATTACCCCCATATCGTGGTCGCGAATGTTATCAAATAAAAATTATTAATCCGCCGTTCATTTAAAAAATAGATGTTCAAAATCGATTCCTTATACTCTGTATATAATCGGTTCCTCTCCTATTTCCCGGAAAATATCCACTGGCTGATCTCGCTTTTCCTCGCCGCCTTGCTAGTTTACGGAATTTACAAAGTCATCCGCCGGCAGTTCATCTACCTGATCCTGTTGGTTATTTTATTGCCCGCTTCGGTGCCGATCCTCAGGAATATTTGGCAGGCACTCCTGGAAATCCTCAAATTTCTCGTCGGGGACAAGTAGGGTTGACAGGATTACGGGGCATCACTATATTTACTACAAGTTTTTAATTAATCCTCCTCTTTTGGTTTTATATAAATCAAGGGAGCAGGCAAGGGAGTACAAACATGCGCAAACTTTTCCTAGGCGACGATGACAAGCCCGAAGGCGAAGAAGAAAGCATGGGTGACGAATAGGATTAATTGATTTGTGATCAAAACCCCTCTTTTAGAGGGGTTTTTTAATTCCTAATTATCCACAGAAAAGGATCTTGACCCCAGTAGTAGACGATTCGCGTCACTACGGGGCGAGAGTCGGATTAACTTAGATTTTTGTTAATTTGCTAGGGTTTTCTCTAAATAAATATTTTTTTTCGTCAGGACTTGACAGTGGGTGAACGAACGTTTACCATAGGTTTATGACACTTACTAAACGCCAAAAAGAGCTCCTGGAATATATTACCGGCATTATCCGGGAGAAAGGTTTTCCACCGACACTTTCGGAGATGGCCAAAGCGCTCAAGGTCAGTTCCAAAAACGCCATAGCCAAACTCCTGCGTGCTCTGGAGGAGCAGGGATTTCTCAAGCGCGATGGGACGGCGAGAGGGCTTCGGGTTTTTGATGCGTTTCAAAACGAGATTCAGGCCGGAGCGATAGCCGTACCCATCTTGGGCAGTATTCCGGCGGGCGGTCCGATCGTGGTGGAGCAACACGTGGAAGACTGGGTAAATTTGCCGCAATCTTTGCTGCGTGGCAGGCAGGACGTGTTTTTGCTCAAGGTTCG
>Ga0075996_136_pt1 | contig 9659 bp, 13 predicted proteins | sample RifGroA2_FD_68042 | JGI IMG/M metagenome (GOLD analysis project Ga0075996, IMG submission 68042) | Parcubacteria bacterium GW2011_GWA2_51_12 | reverse complement strand
GGTGTGGTGCACCGGCTCGATAAACAAACCTCGGGCCTCTTGGCTGTCGCCAAAACTCAGACAGGGTTTGATTTTCTTCGAGATTTATTCAAAAGCCGCAATATCAGCAAGGAATATGTCGCCTTGGTATACGGTGAGCTCAAGCCACACGGCCTTATCGACAAGCCACTGACGAAGATCGGACACCGCGGTCAGAGCCGCGTGAGGGTAGATGAAGAGGGGAAAGAGGCGGCCACCGAGTATTGGGCAAAAGACGTTTATGAATTCGGGCTTGACCCCGTTAGAGATCGCCCCGCCAAAGGCGCGGCTTCAGCCGCCTCGGGGCGGCTTATCTCTAACGGGGTTGACCGATATACCCTAGTTCGGGTAAAATTGCATACAGGCCGAACGCATCAGATCAGAGTACATTTTGCCTCAATAGGACACGCGGTCATGGGGGACGATCTGTACGGCAAGCCAGAGTCGCAAAAGCTAAGCACAATTCTCATGAGACAATTCCTCCACGCCTCAAAATTGGAGTTTCAGCTTCCCGATGGAACCTGGTTGGAGGTACAATCGGAACTACCCGCAGATTTACAAACCGCCCTAAGCAAACTCAAAAAAGCATAAATGCCTTACGTTAAGGAAATTTCATCCACTCACCTTAAAACTAATCTGCCCAAGCTTCGCTCCGGTCAGCAGGTTCGGGTTCACCAGAAGATCAAAGAGCCGATCATCGAGCAGAAAACCGGAAAGACCACCGGCTTTCGTGACCGGGTGCAGATGTTCGAGGGGCAAGTAATCGCGGTGAAGCATGGCAGCGGTATAAACGCGACCTTTACAGTTCGCCGGATCGCCTCCGGCGTGGGGGTGGAGCGGGTATTTCCCATGCACGCCCCAACCATCGAGAAGATCGAAGTCGTCAAGGACGTGCGGGCGAAAAAAGCGAAGCTTTACTACAGCCGCGAGGGACAGGAAGTTAAGGTCAGGGCAGTCAAAGCGAGTAAGCAATAAATTGTAGTTAGATAAACGGCTCAACCTAGTGTTGAGCCGTTTATCTAATCGCTAATTGCCAGTCGCAAATCGCTAGATGAGTTTCAGTACCTGCCACCCCGGTACCATAATCGCTTCGCGACTAGCTACCAAGGCAAGCCAGTTTATAGCAGTTTCAATACGTTCCACCACGCATCAATATATTCTGGACGTCTATTTTGGTATTTGAGGTAATAGGCGTGTTCCCAGACATCGAGGCCGATGAGCGGGGTGTGGTTTTTCATGAGGGGAGAGTCTTGGTTCGGGAGGGCGTAGAGCTGGAGTTTTTCGTTCTCGTCCCGGACGAGCCATGCCCAGCCGCTGCCAAAAAGCTTGGTAGCGGCATCCGTGAATTGCTTTTTAAATTCCTCGATAGAGCCGAATGTTGATTCGATATCAGCAACGAGTTTTTCACCAATTTCTTTTTTTGGCCCCATGATCTGCCAGAAAAAGGAGTGGTTGGCGTGCCCGCCGCCATGATTGCGGATGGCAGTGCGGTCCGCTTCCTCGACCTTGAGAGAAGAAAGGTTTTTTAGAAGCTCCTCGACTGACATTTTCGTGAGGTCTGGATATTTCTCGACCGCGGCATTGAGTTTGTCCACGTATGTCTGGTGGTGTTTGGTGTGGTGGATCTCCATGGTCCGCGCGTCAATGTACGGCTCGAGAGCGTCATAAGCGTAGGGTAGCTTTGGGAGTATAAACTTCATAACGATCCTTTCCTTGTCGTTGCGAGGACCCCGAGCCTCGTCGAGGGGGACGAAGCAATCTAGCGATGGGATTGCTTCTCTGCCTTAGGCGGATCGCAAAGACGATTATTTTTTAAGGGCTTTTTTGACCGTATCGAGGGGCAGCAGGACGCAGGGCTGCCTCGCCGCCGCGATTTTTGTTCCCAGCAGTTTTTCGACGTCCTTCAGGTCGAGCTTATTTATTTCCGAGGTTTTTTTGCCTTTAATTTTTTCGGAGAGGAAGGAAGCGGATGCAATCGTGAGGGCGCAGCCGCGGGCATCGTACTTAATATCGAGAATTTTTCCTCCCGAGGAGGATCCGCCTTGGGCGGACAAATAAACCGTGATCTCGTCGCCGCAGCTCGAGTTGAGCGCGCGGGCTTGGTGGGTCGGGTTTTTCATCACTCCGGTGTTTTTCGGGTTCCGGCGACGACTGGATCCCGAGCTTGCGATGAAGCGGCATAGTGCAGTGATGTCCCGTCCGTACCGCGACGCCTCGCTGGTCGAGCAGAGTGGCCAGATCGTGCGCCGGCACTATATCACTGGTGAAAGCGATGACCGGTCCCCGTGTATTAGGTCCGTAAATCATTATACCAGGGACTTCTTTCAGTTTCCTTAAAGCGTAATTCGTGATTTGAGTTTCGTGATTCTTGATGGCTCGCAGTCCGGTCTTGTTTAAAAACTGTACGGCTGCGCCGAGGCCGATTACTTCGGCGATCTTTGCGGTTCCTGCCTCAAATTTCCACGGCAAAACATTCCAGGTAGCATGCTGATAATCAACCTCCTCTATCATATGTCCGCCCGTCTGATACGGGGGCATGTTTTCCAAAATCTCTTTTTTTCCGTACAGAACCCCGACCCCGGTCGGCCCATACATCTTGTGTCCGGACAGGACGTAGAAATCACAGCCGATCTTCTGCACGTCAATTGGCTCATGCGCTCCGGCTTGCGCGCCGTCGACGAGGGTCAGCGCGCCGACTTTATGCGCAGCCTTCACGATTTTTTCGATGGGATTCACAGTTCCCAGAAAATTGGAGATATGCACCACGCTGACGATGTGGTGTTCCATTTCTGTAAGCAGGATTTCATCGCCTCGATGGATATTTTCATGCCCCCAGGTCCAGACGACCAAGTTGATGGCCTCGGTGGCGCCGCCGGTGAAAACGATTTCCTCGCTCGACGCGGCGCCCAGAAATTTTTGCACCCGGTCGCGCGCGCCCTCGTACATATCCGTGGCCTCGACAGAGAGAGTGTGGATGCCGCGGTGGATGTTGGCATTGTGTTTGCGATAATACTCATCCATCGCCTCGAGCACGACCACGGGTTTTTGCGTGGTCGCGGCATTATCGAGATACACGAGCCGGTGTCCGCGAATTTTTCGTTTCAGAATGGGGAATTGATTTTCTAACATACAAACATTTTACTCTGAGCTCCCCCTCTTGTCGAAAGGACAAATGTTGAATATAATGAAGAGTCAATTCTGACAGGAGGATACATAAGCCATGTCCACGAAAGGCGAATCGGGCGAGACGTCAGCTAACGCGGGACTAGACAGACAAAAGCAACCGCCAGAAAAGATTCACCGAACTACTTTGGCCATCCACGGATCTATCTTTCGCAATGCTGCCATCCTGTGCGCGTTTTTGGATCTTACAATGAACAAGTATATAGAGGATCTGATGGCGGCAGATTTGGAGAAAAGAGGAATCAATCCGACCGCGCTTCCCGATGTGAATTTACCCTATTTTGCAAAGGTTACAAGGAGTCCCTAGCGAGGCTCAGCTTTTTGCCTGCCCCGGTTCGCTCCATAGAGTGGGCCGGGGCTGTTGTTTTTGACAAGATTACCAAATTTAAACTTTGGGAAAACAAGCTCGATAGCGCGACCATCTGCCTAAATATCGTTAGGCCAGTTTCGAATTAACTGAAAACTTTTTTAACCGTACAGACACTCACCATATGAGCAGTCTGTATTTTGTTATCGCCGCCGCCGTTGGTCTCGCGGTCGGTTATGTTTTGCGAAATTTGCTGGCGCGCACCAAGATCGGCGGCGCGGAGGGCAAAGCCGAGAAGATACTCGAGCATGCCCGTCAGCAGGAAAAAGAGCTACTCCTCACGGCCAAAGACCAGGCCATCAAGATAACTGAGGAAGCGAAAAAACAGGAGACGGAGTTTCGTCAGCAGATACTCCGCACGGAGCAGCGCCTTGAGAAAAAGGAGCTCGGCATCGACGAGCGGGCGAAGGAGCTCGATCGCGGTAAAAAAGACCTGGAGAACAAGTCCGACGATCTCAAGAAAATCAGGGAAGAGCTTCAGCAGAGCCGCGAGAAACAGCTCGAGGCGCTCGAAAAGATCGCCAAGCTTTCCCGCGAAGAAGCCAAGACCCTCCTGATGGATCATACGGAGAAATCCATGCAGGACGAACTGCTTGCCCTCACCCGGAAACTCATCGCTCAAGCGCGAGAGGATGCGGACCGGGAAGCGCAGGATATCGTAACGCAGGCCATCGAAAGGGTCAGCGCCGAAGTTTCAAATGAAACCACCACCTCCACCGTCACTTTGCCGAACGAAGAGATGAAGGGCCGCATCATCGGCAAAGAGGGGCGCAATATCAAGGCCTTTGAGCAGATGCTCGGCGTGGAAGTCATCGTGGACGAGTCCCCGGATACTGTAATAATTTCCGGATTCAACTCCGTGCGCAGATTTGTGGCGAAAGTTACTCTCGAGAGACTTATCAAAGACGGACGCATCCACCCGGCCAAAGTCGAGGAAGCCTATGAAAAAGCCAAGAAAGACGTGGGGCAGATGATCAAGGAAGCCGGCGAAGAGGCGGTTTACGACCTCGGTATCACCGCGTTCCCTCCGAAACTTGTTCAGCTTCTCGGTCGCCTCAAATTCCGCTCTTCCTACGGACAAAATGTGCTCAAGCATTCTATCGAGATGGCGAAAATGGGGGCGATAATGGCCGAGGAGATAGGGGCCGATGTACAGACCGTGAAACAGGGCGCGCTTCTCCATGACATCGGTAAAGCGCTCGACCAGGATATGGAAGGCACGCACGTGGAGCTCGGTGTGCAGATCGCCAAAAAATTCAACCTCCCGGAAAAAGTCATCAATTCCATCGCCGCCCATCATGGCGACGTGGAGCACCAGAGCATCGAGGCCGCTATCGTGGACGCCTGCGACAACATTTCGGGCGGACGACCGGGAGCGCGCAAGGATTCGTTTGAACAATACATCAAACGCCTCGAAGAGCTCGAAAAAATCGCCAATTCTTTTCCCGGAGTGGAAAAGACCTACGCTATCCAGGCGGGCAGAGAGATCCGCGTATTCGTGGAGCCGGCCAAAATGGACGACTGGGCCGCGATGAAGCTCGCGCGCGAGATAGCCAATCGCATTCAGAGCGACCTAAAGTATCCCGGCGAGATCAAAGTCCAGGTCATCCGCGAACTGCGGGTCGTGGAGTACGCCAGGTAGTAGAACTTTGATAGGCCGTCGCGGCCTCAGGTTCTTCTCTTTGGTCGAGTAAAATTGATAGCAAGAAGAGACAATATGGAAGAAATTCAGTTAACAAATCAAAGTTTCACTACCTGGTACGCCAGGTACTAGACTTAAAGACGAAAGAACCGAAGAACGGAAGAAACGGGAGACTTTGTTTTTAAGTTTTTAGGTTCATTAGTTTCTTGGTAAAAAAATGAGAATCATTTTTTTCGGTGACATCAACGGCAAAGCGGGACGGCGCGCCGTCGCGAAAGTTTTGCCGCAGCTAAAAAAAGAGTATCAGCCTGATCTGGTGGTCGGCAACGCGGAAAATTTGGCGCATGGCAAGGGCGTTACGATCTCGACAGTGGAGGAAGTGCTTGGCGCCGGCGTGGATTTTTTTACCATGGGCAACCACGGTTTTTCCAAACCGGAAGTGAAAGCGGTTTTCGAGCGCTGGCCGGATAAATTCGTGCGGCCTGCCAACACCCCCGAAACTTTGCCCGGGAAGGGCCACCATATCCTCACTGTCAAAGGTCAGCCGGTTTTGATCATCAATCTCCTCGGGCAGGTCTTCATGGAGAAGCAGTTCGACTACGGGGAGATCGGCAATCCATTTCTCGCACTCAACCAGATCCTGCAGCAGGAGAAGGACAAGGCCAAGATCGTGCTCGTCGATTTCCACGCCGAAGCGACTTCGGAAAAGCGCGCGATGGGATTCTGGGCGGACGGCCGGGTTTCGGCAGTGCTCGGTACCCACACCCACATCCCGAGCGCCGACGCGCACGTCCTCTCTCAGGGGACCGGGTATATCACGGATGTCGGCATGACCGGTGCCGCTGATTCGATAATCGGGGTCACAGTCGAAAGCGCTACCAAACGCTTTTTGGCCGATGGCACGAACCCGACCGAGCGGTACCCCCTGAAGATCGATGAGGGGGAAAAGTACGAGATCGACTACGTTGTACTTACGATTGACGAAGGCAGCGGAAAGTGTAAAAGTATAAATAACTATCGGTTGGTATCGTAAGCGTCATGCATTTCGCAACAAAAACCAATCCGTCAAAAAAAGAATTCATCAATCCCGAGGAACTCCTGAAAGAGGTCGGCCTCCAGCAGGGAGCGGTCGTGGCGGATTTTGGCTGCGGCAACGGCCATTATGTGGTCGCGGCGGCGAGACTCACCGGTAACCGAGGACACTCGCGAAACTGCGGGGGGTCCGAAACGTGACGACGAAGCAGTGCGATCTAGAGAGATTTCAGAGCACTGGACTTGCGGATTTTACCTGCGACCTCGTTATCCTTTCGAGCGTCCTCCATCAGGCGACAAAGAGGCAGGAAGTAGTACGGGAAGCGTACCGTGTTCTGAAATCCGGCGGGAAAGTTTTGGTGGTGGACTGGGACCGGGACACGCTCCTCGGCCCGCTGACCGCGGAACGCATCAAGAAGGAGGACGTCCGCGCGCTGCTCGAGCAGTTCGGATTTCGTCCCCTGCAGGACATGAAAGCCGGTTCGTTTCATTTCGCTATTCTTTACGGAAAATCCTGATGTTTGATCTCACCAAGCTCTGGGACAGCGTTTATTTATTTGGCACCGTGCCAGTCGATCTGACCCGCTCAGACACGATATTTTTCTGGAAGGGCGTGATTTTAGTCGCGGCTGCCGTGGCGGTCAAGGTTTTCACGATGATGCGCGATGAGTCTCGGAGTCCGCGGCGGTATTTGCTGAATCGGTTTTTCCATTTGTTTCTGACGACCGGACTCTTGGTTTTACTGTGGGCCGGTTTTCGTTTTGAGAGCATCCCGCTTCTCTCCACGCGCATCGTAGTGCTCGGACTTTTTCTTATCGCCCTCGTGTGGTTTGGATTTATCGCATGGTTTTATTTCCGAGAATATCGCATCCGGCAGAAACTCTGGGAGGATGAAGCCGTTAAACGTAAATATCTAGCAAAGAAGTGAAGCTGTTCACTAGATTGCTCCTCCGTCCGCCGCGGCTGTTCGGCCTGCCGCTTGGGGTAGCAGGGGAGGAATGGGTTTGTTATCTCTACCAGAGGCGGGGATTTGAGATAGTCGCGCGCAACTACACGATTTACGCTCCTCGAAAACTAGGCGAGATCGACATCATCTGCCGCCAGGGCAGCAGGCTCGTGCTGGTCGAGGTGAAGACCCGCAGCTCGGAGCAGTTCATGGACATGTTCGAGGCCGTGGATAGGCGCAAACAGGGTTATCTGCGGCGGATGGCGAAGCTATTCCTTCAGCAGAATGAGCAGTACGCCGAATCTCCGGTACAGATCGACGTCGCGGGCGTACTCCTCGACCCGTTTGACAATTCAGTCCAATCTGTTAAACTAATTGAGAATGCGGTTGAAGATACAGACTAATGCAGGCGAGTAGCCCGCATTTTTTAAACTCTAGATTTGAGATTTACCCCGTTAGACAAGTACATGAAAAGCAGTCTCGCGGAGTAAACTGATTCCCAATTGATAAAGTTTAGTTGAATTAAAAGAAAGGTCTAACGGGGTGAATGAAGAATTTGGAGCGGCGTTAGCCGAAATCGCCGAAGAAAAAGGTCTCGATAAAAGTGAGATCCTCAAAATGATCGAGGCGTCTTTGGCCGCGGCTTTCCGCAAGGACTATGGCACCAAGGACCAGAACATCGTCGTGGATCTCAATCCCGAGAACATGGCGATGAAGATCTTTGACGTGAAGACCGTGGTGGAAGTTCCGGAAGACGCGCAGAAGGAGATAACCCTCGAGGACGGCAAGAAACTCAAGAAGTCCGCGAAGCTCGGTGATGAGATCCGCACGGATATCACGCCGAAGACCGGCACGAGTTTCGGGCGCATTGCCGCGCAAACTGCCAAACAGGTCATCATCCAAAAGCTTCGGGAAGCAGAACGGAATGTCCTCTTCACCGAATTCAAAGCCAAGGAGCGTCAGCTCATCACCGGCGTCGTTCAGCGCATGGAGAAGGACACTGTCCTCGTGGACATGGGTCGCGCGACCGGCGTGCTTTTCCCGTCCGAACAGATCAAGAACGAACAGTACAAAATCGGCTTGGCGTCATCGAGATCAAAGCTCTCGCTCGTGAGGCCGGTTCGCGGACCAAGATCGCGGTTTCGAGCAATCAGGAGGGTGTTGATCCCATCGGCGCGTGTGTGGGACAGCGCGGCACTCGCGTGCAGACCGTCATGGCCGAACTCGGCGGAGAGAAAATCGATATTATCGAGTGGAGCGAGGATCCGGTGAAATTCATCGCCAATTCCCTGAGCCCCGCCAAGATAATCAACGTTCAACTCAAGGAAGACGTAAAGGAAGCCAAGGTTGGTGTGATGGAGGACCAGTTGTCTCTGGCTATCGGCAAAGCCGGACAAAATGTTCGCCTGGCCGCCCGTCTCAGTGGATGGAAGATCGACATCGCTGGAGAAAAAATCGGCGGAGCGGAAGCGCCGGTGGAATCGGAAGCCGAAGAAGTGAAAGAAGCCGTCGAGGAAGTGGATAAACAGGAAGAGCCGGAAGCGGAACAAAAGCCTTCGGACGCGCACGTTCCCGATCTAGGAAAAGGAGAAGTGCCGACTGAAAATCAGAAGGCGGAAACCGAAGTCGGGGAAGAGATGCAAGAAGGCTCCACAGAAAGTAATTAACAAAAGGAAAAACTTATGCCATTAGTGCCTATGGTCATCGACAAATCACCCTACGGTGAGCGCGGATACGATATCTATTCGCGGCTCCTCAAGGAGCGCATAATTTTTCTCGGCGAGCCGATCGACGATCACGTCGCCAACCTCATCATCGCCCAGCTCCTTTTCCTGCAGGCGGATGACCCGAAAAAAGAGATAAAGATGTACGTCAATTCTCCCGGCGGTTCTGTAACGGCTGCGCTTGCGATTTACGATACTATGCAATACGTCAAAAATGTAGCCACCATTTGTATCGGCCAGGCCGCCTCGGCGGCAGCAGTACTTCTCGCCGCCGGCACCAAAGGCAAACGGTTTTCTCTGCCCAACTCGCGCGTACTCATCCATCAGGTGATGGGCGGAGCGGAAGGCCAGGCCAAGGACGTGGCCATCCAGACCAGAGAGATGCTCCGCATCAAAGAGCAGGTGGACAGGATACTCGCCAAACATACGGGCCAGAACCTCAAGAAGATCGAAAACGACACAGACCGCGATTTTTTCATGACCGCGGACGACGCGCGCAAATACGGAATTGTCGACAAGATAATCTCCTAAAAGTTTCCTTAAATAAGCCATTTCCCGCCCAAAGCCCCGATTTGACACAGTCTCAAGTCGGGGCTATAATATAGACACCCTTAAGCATTAAGCTTTTTCACAAGGAGACAAACACACCAAGCATTTCCTAAAAAATCGTGTGTCCGAGGGATATGACACGCATGGGAAGCGTGTTTTTTGTATCTTTGGGGGGCTTCTGCAGGGGTAAAATCGCTC
>Ga0075996_131_pt1 | contig 9740 bp, 9 predicted proteins | sample RifGroA2_FD_68042 | JGI IMG/M metagenome (GOLD analysis project Ga0075996, IMG submission 68042) | Parcubacteria bacterium GW2011_GWA2_51_12 | reverse complement strand
CCTCACCTGGAGTACAACGAATGCCACTTCCTGCACTGCTTCCGGCAGTTGGACTGGCTCCAAGAGCACCTCGGGTAGCCAAAGCGTTTCCCCGACAAGTAACGCGACATACACTCTAACCTGTACCGGCACGGGGGGATCGGTGAACAAGTCGGCGAGCGTGACAGTGGGCGCTCCGTCGTCAGGAGGCAACGCTTCGTTGTCCCTTGTTCCAGCTTCGCAGACTGTCAACGTGAATGACAATTTCGGGGTGGAAGTTCGGGTTAATACTGGTGGAAATTCGGTCACCGCGGTTTCAGCTTATTTGAACTTTGATACCACGCGCCTGCAGTTTGTTTCGATCGATGCTGCGGGTTCCGCTTTCAGTGTGCAGGCTGAAGGGCTCGTTTCCGGCAGTCAGGTTAGAATCAGTCGCGGGCAAGCAGCTCCGGGGGTGAACAGCACCAGCGCGCTTGTTGCCAAAGTAAATTTCAAAGCCATAGCCAACGGGACGGCCAACGTGAGCTTCGCGCTCACCACCGCTGGCCAGGGGCCATCGCGGGTCATCAAGAACGACGGCACTGGGACGGACATATTGACCAACACATCCGGTGGAAGTTATACAGTTGCCGGGACCACCACCCCTACCGCCCCGACCCTCACCTTTACCGCCAATCCAACAACGATTCAGAGCGGGCAATCAAGCACTCTGACTTGGAGCTCAACCAATGCCACTTCCTGCGTCGCATCTGGAGGCTGGTCTGGCTCACAGAGCACCTCTGGCAATCAAAATGCCGTTCCGGTTTCCAATACGACATATACTTTGGCTTGCACCGGAGCCGGCGGATCAGTGAACAAGTCGGTGAGTGTGAACGTGGGTGCCCCGACTTCGGGAGGCAGCGCTTCCATGTCGCTTATTCCCGCCAGCCAGTCTCTGCAGGTTGGCCAAAACTTGACCGTGGAAATTCGGGTTAATACCGGCGGGAGCCAAACGACCGGAGTGGCGTCGTATCTTGATTTCGACAGTGCGAAGTTGCAGTATGTCTCGATCGATAGCACCGGCTCCTCTTATACAATCACTGCCGAAGAAACGGTTTCGGGCAACCAAGTGCGAATTAGCCGCGGCCAAGCAATCCCGGGGGTGAACAGCACCAATGCCCTGGTTTCGAAAGTTACATTCAAAGTCCTTGCTACTGGCACAGCCAACATTAGTTTCGCCGTGACCGCGGCCGGTCAGGGTCCTTCACGAGTAATCAAGAACGACGGCATTGGTACCGACATCTTGAGCAGCACAACAGGTGGTGTTTATACGATCACTTCCGCGGGGATCGCGGATACAGCAACACCTACGGTTTATGTTGCACATTCGCCGACGAGCGGAATTTTGTCGACCCTCAGCGTGACTTTGACTGCCACGGCCACGGACAATGTCGGCATAAGCAGCATCGAAATTTTTGTCGACGGTTTGTCCAAAAAAATCTGTTCCGCGAGTCCCTGCACTTATATCGGAACCTTTGGTGCTGGAAATCATCCTTACTATGCCCTGGCAAAGGATGCTGCGGGGAACACAGGGCGCGATCCGAGTGGCACTGTCACCAAGATTTTCAGCGTGACCTCACCGTCGGACAGCCCTCCTGGTAGCGGCGGCACAACGGACAGTTCCGGCCGGCCGAACAACGGCCACTTGATCAAATATCCGGATAATCCGACAGTCTACGTCATCGAAAACGGGGTGAAGCGCCCGATCCAGAGTTATGATATATATCTCAAAGAATTCGGGACTATCCCAATAGCTGTAGTCGCCACGAGCGTGACCTATCCCTCCGGACAGCCTTTCTACTATGGTTCCGGGGCTTTGATCAAAATCCCCGGCAGCGCGACTGTCTATTTGATTATTGATAATGGCTCCAAGTATCCTTTCAAATCAGCGGAGGAGTTTCTGCGCTTTGGATTCCGCTTCGAACGGGTTCGCGTGGTTGACGCGTCAGTTCTGGCTTCCTATCCGGACGCGCCGATTGGTAACCTCGCTTATCATGCCAAGAACCAATTCATCAAATTCGCCGACAGCCCCACGGTTTACTTGATGGAAAACCGTACCAAGCGCCCAATCCGGACCCCTGCAGTATTTTTCTCCTACACCAATAGCTTTGATGATGTGTTCACTGTGGACCGATCATTTAATTACCCAGACGGACCGCTGCTAGGGTTCAAGGACGGCAGCCTCATCAAAGGAAGCCCCTACACCGTCTACCTCGTAGACAGCGGCAAGAAGCGGGGATTCACGTCTGCCGCGGCTTTCCTAGGGATTGGTTATTCATTCTCGCAGGTGCGTACCGTGCCGGACGGGGAGCTGGGACTGCATCAAGACGGCTCGTCTTTCTAGGGTTTGAGATCCGGCCATCGAAGCATCCGGCCTTGCCCGTTTCTATTTGGGCGGGGAGATTTTCGTAATAAAATGCGTTTGTGATATAATTTACAGGCGACTCCAACAGTCCATTTTTTATTATCACTCGGGCTCGAGCTCATGGGAAAGAAAATCAAATTCATTATCTTTGATCTCGGCGGCGTGGTTGTCCACGGCGGGTATCTGGATTTTTTACGGCATTATTGCGCCCCCTGTCTCACCAAGGCGGGACACAAGAAAATCCTTGATCTGGAACGCGAAGTAAACCTCGGACTAATTACGGAAAGAGAGTTTTACCGCGAGATAGCCAAGGCCTTTGGGGTACACCTGAAACCGAAGCAGATGCACGAGATAATCGTCCGAGGGATGAGACGGGATCGAGCACTGCTGAAATTTATAGGTCATATCAAGGGCCCCAAGGTGGCAATGTTTTCAAACTCCATAGGGCATATGGCTACCGAGGTGTTGCGTCGTCGGAGGATTCCGGTAAAAAAATTATTCAAGAAGGTATTTGTTTCCTCCAATATGCACATGATAAAGCCTGACGCCACGGCTTATCGTTTCGTTCTGCGCAAATTGCGCGCGAAACCTCGCGAAACGCTCCTCGTGGATGATCGCCGGGAAAATGTCACCGGAGCGAAAAAAATCGGAATGCCAGGGATTATTTATAAGAATTCCCGGCAATTTTTACGAGAACTGAAGAAATATGAGCTCCGTTAGAAGTCAGCAATGGTATGTTTATCTTTTGTTGAGCAAGAAAACGGGAAAATGGTATGTTGGTTCTACAAAAAATCTGCAAAAAAGAATTTTAAACCACAATGCCGGTAAAAATCGTTCAACCAAACACGGGATACCATGGAAAATAATATATTGGGAAATAAGCTTGAACAGAAACGACGCTAGGGCCAGAGAGAAATACCTAAAGTCTGGTATGGGTCGAAGATACTTGAAAAACCGATTAAAATTCTTTTTTGCCCCATGATTTCTAACGGAGTGAACTCGCGTAAAGTCATCATTATCGGCTCTGGACCTGCCGGTCTGACGGCGGCGATTTATGCCGCGCGCGCGGAACTTCAGCCCCTGCTCCTTGCCGGGGCTGCTTTTGGCGGGCAGTTGATGCTTACTACAGAAGTGGGTAATTATCCGGGTTTCGTCGAGGACATCAAGGGGCCGGAACTCATGCAGCGGATGCTCGCGCAAGCCAAGCGTTTTGGGGCCGACGTTGAGCTCACGGATGTGACGCGGGTTGATTTTTCCAAGCGGCCGTTTCGGGTTTGCGCTACTTGCGACGGGTTTTTCTTCAAAGGAAAAAAAGTCGTGGTAGTTGGCGGGGGAGATGTGGCAATGGAGGATTCTAATTTTCTCACCAAGTTCGCCTCCGAGGTCATCATTATTCACCGCCGTGGTACTCTCCGCGCTTCCAAGATTTTGCAGAAACGAGCCTTCGACAACCCGAAAATCAAATTTATCTGGAACTCTGCCGTCGAGGAAGTTTTGGGAAAGGACAAGGTCGAGGGTGTGCGCATCAAAAATCTCAAAACCGGAGCGGCGGAGGAGCTGGCTGCAGAGGGGCTGTTCGTTGCCATCGGGCACGAACCGAACACAAAATTTTTGCAAGGGTCGGGAGTAGAACTGGACGAGAAAGCGTATATCAAGAAACAAAAGCGAAGCTTGACGAATATTGAGGGCGTGTTTGTCGCGGGCGACGTAGAGGACCACCTGTATCGGCAGGCTGTGACTGCGGCGGGAGATGGCTGCAGAGCGGCGATGGATGCGGAAAAGTGGTTAGCGGAGCAAGAAAGCAAAACGTAGGACTTTGATAAACTTCGCAAACTGCCTCCTGCCCTCCGAAGCCTTGGCGTAGGAGGGGACGCGGAGAAAGGGCTAGTGGAAAAAGAGTAAGAAAAAGAAGTATTTTTTGTGAAAAAAATTGAAAGCGCCGGCCCCGAAAGGCTGGCGCTTTTTTGAAACTAGAATTTGCCGCTAGTGGCGCTTTGCGACTTCGATTTCTTGTTTTACCTCTTGACGAAGCCGCCTTTGTTTCAGCAGCCTCTTAGCCACCGCTGCTACTACGCCGACGGCAAAAAGGATAGTGAGACCCGGGTCAACAACAGGCAGGTCAGTCAGCCAAATGAGGCCGCCCATGACGCATGTGGCCGCCCCCATCGCCGAACCGACTTGGAGTTTGAAGCGAGCGGAGGCGAGATTGGTGGTGATCGGGTTCACCGCCTGAGCGCAAAGTCCGTTAACAATCGCGGCGAAAAGCGCAACAAAAGGGATGACCCAAGCCTCGACTATTACAGGTTTGCCGTTAGTCATTGAGCCTAGAGCTCGGAAGGCCACGAAGCACATCCCCAAAGCAACCATTACGTCGCTCCAGTTAGAAACCCTTCGCGCGAGCCGGTCGTGATGAAGGGTCTCCTGCTTGAGCCCCCAGATGTTCACCGTAATTAAAAGGGCGTCAAATAGGCCTATCCAAAAGTTTTGCCAAAGTAGGTAGCTGCCTGATTCATGGCTTCCGCCAAACTCAGTTAGTGTGATACCGAGATCAACAGCGAGAATCAGACATAGAGCACGAAACTCCCTGTCCAGCTTCTGCATCGAAATTCCTCCTCAGGAATTGAGCGAATCCAGTATCCTACCTCAAAACCTCAAAAAAATCAAGACCCTGATTTGCAGAGTCTTGATTTTTTTGAGATATCAGGTTGTTCTTTCCGCGTATTCTCCCGTTTGTGTATTCACCTTTATCGCGTCACCTTCTTTGATGAAAAGCGGGACATTGACGACGAGGCCGGTTTCCAGAGTGGCAGGTTTACTGCCACCTGTGGCCGTGTCGCCCTTGATCCCCGGCGGGGTACTTACTACTTTTAGCGCGACCTTGATGGGGAGCTCAATACTCAGCGGTTTGTCGTTGAAAAACAACAGATCTGCCGGTTCACCTTCCTTGAGATAGCCGACCTTGTCTTCGGAGAGTTCCTTGGAGATAGTGATCGTATCAAAAGTCTCTTGGTCCATAAAATGTGCCCCCTGGTCGTCATGGTAGAGGTACTGGGCTTTGTGTTTGATGATCTCTGCCCCTTCGACCCGTTCCCCGGATTTAAAAGAGTACTCCACAACTTTGCCGGTCGAGAGATTGCGCATCTTGGTCTGCATTACCGGCCTACGCTGCTGCATCCGTACGAACTGTGAGGTCATGATCTCGTGCGGCTCGCTGTTCCAGACGATGATGACGCCTTTCTTGATCTCGGAAAAGTCGATTATCATTATTGACTGGTTGGGACGAACGGCAGTAGGGCCATGTGCCTCGCATGCTTAAGCGCCCGGGTGATGAGTTTTTGGTGCTTCTGACAAGAGCCGGTGCGTTTGCGACCTAAAATTTTCGCGTGCGGCGACATGAAACGACGCAAAAATTGCGCATCTTTATAATCTACGAAGTTGACCTTGGTTTCGCAGAGGTAGCAGGATTTTGCGATCGTTGGTACTGGTCTAGGCATGAGTTTAGAACGGGATGTCCTCCACACTAATTTCTTCCTCTGCGCCTTTTTCAGCCACTGGGGCCGTAGTCGGTCTTTCTACAGGGGCATCCTCAGTCGATGGGGCAGTGGCGGGCGCGGAGCTTTTGCTGTCGAGCATAATAATGTTGTCTGCCACGATCTCGGTACGGCTGCGTTTGCTGCCGTCCTGACCTTCCCACTGGCGCGTCTGCAGGCGCCCCTCGACTAAAATCCGGGAACCTTTGTGCATGTATTGAGCGACGATTTCTCCTAATTTCCGCCACGCGACCACGTTGTGGTATTCCACCGCTTCTTTCCGGGCGCCGGTGGGGTCACTCCAGACAAAGTTCGTCGCAACTGAACAGGATGTCACATTGACTCCCGACGGGTATGTTTTTAGGTTATTTAGTGATTAGCTTACTAGCTTCCTAGGGTATATTTGCCTAAAAAGCTAATAAGCTAATAGCTAAAAGCTATTTCAGTTCTTCTGATTCCAATGCCTTCTCTATTTCGGCGTCGAGGTCTATTTCAACTTTCTTGCCCGGTTTTTCTGTCGGTTCCTTGCGCTCCTCGGGCTTGATCCGGGGCTTCAGTTTTGACTGGAGCACTCTGTCTTTTTCGATCCGCACCAGCGCTTCGTCGAGATTGAGGATGAGATGGCGGATGATGCTCTGCGATGTACGGACTTTGTGTTCGATGGCGTTGATATTTTCGGGAGGTGCGGAAAAATTAACCACGACGTAATTTCCGTTACGGGTTTTTTTGATCGGGTAGGCGAGCTTGCGTTTTCCAAGGTCTTCGTGTTTGGAAACGGTGCCGCCGCCATCGCCGATAAATTTTTTGACCTCCTCGGTAACCGAAGGGATCTGGTCATCGGAGATATGGCTTCCGATGATGTACATTAGTTCGTATTGGCTCATATTGTGGAATAGTCCTTTTGGGACCATCTCCTCACGCGGAGGAGAATATGCTTGCCCCGTAGTCGTCCCAATGGGACTAGTAGCGGGGATTAAATTTTCAATTGTTTAGGCAGTATACCAACGCCTGCCGGCCCGGTCAAGGGCTTGATTTTTCCCGGCGAACGCGCTAGGATGGCCTGTAATTCAATGCCCAGGTCATCACGTTTTGGGCGGAGGGTTACCCTTGATGAGTAATCAAGGCCATCTCAACTTTTTGGAGGAAGCCATGAGTAATGGCACAGTAGTCGCAGTAGACAAGAACGTGCTTTTCGACCAGTTTTCCAGGGCAATGGAACTGGTGCGTGAGGGGAGGCGACGACCAGAGCAAGTTTCTCCCGTGCTTCAGGCCATCATCGCCGATGACGTCATTTCTATTACGCCAAAGGCCGCGGCTCTAGCAGGAGGAATTTTCCACGTCACCGGCAACTTTGGCTCCGTGGCCGAGGCCCTCGACGCTGGCAACTACGACGTCCGGTGGGGTCTGGCCGAAAATCCAGCAGAGATCCCGCTCGTCGTGCAGCCCGTGGACTGCAAGGTGCGGGCCGTGCCCTTGGGCAAGGTCGTCAAGACCAGGGAGCTGTTTGAGCTTTATCCCCGGATTGTCGGCCCGATGGAGCTGTTCACCTTTGGGGTGAAGCTCCCGGAGGAGCAACGGAAAGCGCCGCACTTCACAGTCTGGCTCGACCATAAGGGCCGGTTCTGGTGCGCCGCGCTCGATGTCGGCGATCGCGGGCGCCGCGTGCTTGTCAGCCGGATCGACCCCGACGTCGGGTGGGACGGGCCGGACCGTGTCCTTGTCCGCGAGTAGTTGGCCTCTTACCTGATGGTCCAGAGGCCTTACCCCGAGGAGATGATGTTTGTCTCCTCGGGTTTTGTTTTTAAAATTCCGGATTACACGTTGAACCCGTCTACCCAACCGAACGAGGCTAAAAATTCTTTGAACAAACGTTACACGATCGTGTAACGTTTGTCATAAAGGGAAGAAGCATGTTGTTGGAGCGAATTCTAATAGGAAAATGGAGAGGAGCTTATCGCTGGTCGGCTCTTATTTCATATTTATACATTGAAGCGAAAATGCACGACATCGCCGTCCTGGACGATATAGTCCTTGCCTTCCTGCCGCACCAGGCCTTTTTCTTTTGCCGCGACGTCTCCTCCGGCATCGATGAGCGTTTGCCAGTTTATCACTTCCGCTTTGATAAACCCTTTTTCAAAATCGGTATGAATGACGCCCGCGGCCTGTGGCGCTCGGGTGCCTGCTCTGCACGTCCAGGCACGGGTTTCTTTTGGCCCAGCAGTGAAGAAAGTGATTAGGCCCAGGATTTCGTAAGCTGCTTTGATGAGTTTATCTAGTCCGGATTCAGCCAGCCCGAGTTCTTTTACATATTTTTTTCTTTCGTCCTCAGGCAGTTGCGAGATTTCCGATTCGAGCTGGCAATCCAGCACAACCCGGTTGTCATCCTGAGGACGAAGTCCGAAGGATCTCATAGATTCTTCACTGAGTTTACCCTGAGGTAGACTCGAAGGGCTCAGAATGACAGAGGAAGACTCGTTAGCCACATATACAATGGGTTTGCGCGTTAGCAGAGGAAGTTCGTAGAGGTATTTACTCTCATCAGGGGTCGGCTGCACTGTGCTGGCGAGATTGCCCGCCGCCAGGGCTGTAAAATATTTCTCCGCCAGCGCCGCTTTCAGCAGGTCCTCTTTTTTTCCGCTCTCGGCGGTTTTTTTCAGAGTGTCGTATTTTTTCTCCATCATCTGCAGGTCGGCCAGCACGAGTTCGGTTTCGATGGTCTCGATATCGCGCTTCGGGTCAACCTTGCCGTCCACATGGATAACATTGGGATCGGCAAAGAATCGCACTACCTCGACAATGGCGTCCACTTCGCGGATATGTGCGAGGAATTGGTTGCCAAGCCCCGCTCCTTTGTGCGCTCCGGCTACCAGCCCGGCGATGTCCTTGAACTCGATAGTCGCGGGGATAATTTTTTCTGACTTCTCAAGGACGGCGAGTTTCTGAAGCCTCTCGTCGGGCACCGGAACAATACCAACATTTGGCTCAATAGTTGCAAATGGGTAATTGGCCGCCTCAACTTGAAGGTTGGTAAGGGCGTTGAAAAGGGTTGATTTGCCGACATTTGGCAGACCAACGATTCCTACGGATAAGCTCATAGTTTAGTTATCCTAGCATTTTTTGATTGCTTTTAGAATTGCAAGTTGCTAGTAATCTGATAAAATGATTATAGCCTTTGAAAATTAATCGAATGAATCATATGGGTACTAGAGAGATTCCACAGCCAGGGGCTGAACCATCGGAAGGTGGCATCCCGCCATCTATGTTGCAGCCGGAAGGCGAGCAGCGGAAAAAAGGGAAATTTCGAGTTAGGTTTCCGGATGGAACCACGAGTGAGTTCGACGACCCCATGGAAGCAGCCGCCGAAATGACAAAGTGGCGGGAAAACTAAAAGTCGTACAAAAAGAGGTGCAAAACCTCTTTTTGAATTGATATGAAAATAGATCCAAAAATCTTCAAAGCCTATGATGTTCGCGGGATCTACCCCGACGAGATCACTACCGAAACCGCTTACGCCATCGGCCGGGCATTCGGGATGTTCGTCGTCAAGGATTTAAAAGCTTCACTGCCTTGCAGGGTGGCTGTAGGTTTGGACATGCGGGGTTCTTCACCGTTTTTGGCGCAGGAACTTATCCGCGGGATTACCGATGAGCAGGTCGATGTCGTGGACATCGGCCGCGTGCCGACGCCGGCTTTCTATTACGCGGTAGCTTTCAAGGACCTGGCGGCCGGAGTGATGGTGACCGCCTCGCACAACCCCAAAGAGTATAATGGTTTTAAATTTTGCGGGCCAAAGGCCGCTCCTATCGGGGAAAATACGGGATTGCCCA
>Ga0075996_116_pt1 | contig 10277 bp, 9 predicted proteins | sample RifGroA2_FD_68042 | JGI IMG/M metagenome (GOLD analysis project Ga0075996, IMG submission 68042) | Parcubacteria bacterium GW2011_GWA2_51_12 | reverse complement strand
GTTGTTCTCGGCGGCTCGACTTGGCAATCCGAATGAGCCCCCGATATTCACGATCGGGGACGACGTCAGTTTCTTGCGCCACCTGATGCCGGACGAAAACTCATCATACCGGGCAACAGATGCGATCGCGTATTTGTTGTCTACCAGGACTGGCTGTGGTTAAACCACTGCCAGTCCTTTCCATTTATTCGATAAAGTCTATCCATGGAGCGGGTCGTGGGAATTACCAGAGCCATTGAAATATCTGCCCATTTTGCGTAAAATGAAATAGCTTTTGCTTGCTGTTCATCAGGGGGGTCCCCGAAAATCAGGAGCGCAGGCCAAAGGCCGAGCACGGATTTTTGGGGGGAAGCGGGATGCGGGCGAAGATTGAAGAAAACCCGCTCGCGGGGTTGCGGAAATCGCAGTCCCGGCATCACGCGCGGGCCCATGGTATAGCGGTAACACGGCTCCATGGCATGGAGCAGTCCGGGGTTCGATTCCCCGTGGGTCCACCAAAATTTCTCCAGCCCTCATTCGCGCCTCCCCGTAGCTCAACGGATAGAGCAGATCCGTCCTAAGGATAAGATGGGGGTTCAATTCCCTCCGGGGAGAGAAAACATCGGGGTATAGTATACCGGTAGTACGCACGCTTCGGGTGCGTGAAGACTGGGTTCAATTCCCAGTACCCCGATTGAGGATACAAGAACGACCTAGCGGTCGTTTTTTGTAAATAAATCGCCATTGTATTCCAGCATCGTCCCCCTGTCGAGAGGGCCAAAAAACGCGGGGCTTGACGGATGAAAGATTTTATCCTAATATACATCCCATTATTCTCCCTCACCAAAAAGCACCAACTCTCCCTATTTTTTAGATTTTTCATGGCCCATCCTACAATCGCATACCCGACCGAACACAAAAAAAACAAGCCGCAAACGAGCGACCATCAGACATCAGACAACGATTTTGGCGTTAATTTCGCTACACTTCGAGAAAAGGTACTGGAAAGGCGTCCCGTCCTCCGGGAAATCATTGAAAAACGAGGACACAAAGATTTATTTACTTACGCGCAGGATTATCTAGACGTAAACCTCAACGAGACGATACTCGCCAGGCAGCCAGAATTTTTGGCTGCTTTTTCGTCCGAAGTCGAAAAGCGTCTGGGAAAGGAAGTGGCCAAAAGCGCCACGGAGCAGCTGCGAAAATACTATTTTGTTTCAACGGCGGATCACCACGGACCTATCTGCCATCCATTTTTCCTCAACTCCAACCTGGTGACAGCCATGACCTGTCTCGAACAATCCGATCCGATACTTCAGAATGTCATCGTGCTTGCGTGCGCCAATGTATCCCAAAACAACTCCTCTTTCCCCCGCGGCCTGCTATTTCAGACCAATGGCAAAGAAAACCCGGAACTGAACCGCTTGCCGATCTTGCCAGCCCACTCGCGCCTAAGTCCCGTTTTCAAATTCCGCTCCTACCTGAAAAGTGAAATAGAAAAACTAGCGAAGCTCCTACGCCGTAAAGCGCAAAACAAAGAAATCCCCCAAACAGTTTCCCAAAAAGTTACGGCCGTCCTCGAAGAAATTTATCAAGCCGACGAAGTACTTGCTCTGCAAAGCTATTCCGATCAAATCACACTCACGAATTTTCGGCTCTGGAAAAAATTCTTCGGTGAACACGAAAAGATAAAACCGAACCTGATCTATCTGGAGGAAGAAGCAGTCGTCAGCCGGCTCCTAGTCGACCATCATCTGGCTGGCAACACTCCCATTAGCAAGATTTTGTTAGGGGAAAAAGAATCGGAGATGTTAGTTAAGCATTTTGATGGTGTCGAAGGCGGGTTTGACCTCGGCCGCAAGCAAGGCACATATCTTTTCTGGGCCTTGCCCGAGGGTGAAAAGTACCGAATCCCACTATGGAGGGAGGGCGGCGAGCTTGTTTCCGAGGACGGAACTTTTCGTGTCAAACTCGAACCGCAGGCGATCAAACAAGGGCTGGAATCGAAAATCCTCATCCCGAGCATGCTGCTCTCCTATCTCCTCTTATCTTTTTACTACGGACTAAAATGCCTCGGTGGTTTTTGCCAGGTAAACTACCTGACCGCCATGAAAGACGCGTACCTCAAACTTCTGGTGGACTTGGGAGAAGCAGACGAAGCAAAAGCTCTAGAAAAGGTGCAGACCAAGGAACTCGGGGAGGATCTGACTATCGCCTTTTTGGAACATGGGGAGAGAAAAATCGCTCTGGCTACCGGCCTCGATCTCGTAATTTATGGCAAGCCGGATGCATGGAAAATCCTCAAGAACCAAGCCCGCAACATCACCATCGCCGAAGCGCTCGACCCCATGATGCCGGAATTTTATCGAGTCATGTATGGGACGAAAGAACGGGACGAACAGCTCATGGCCATCACGGCCGAACAAATACTCAAGCACACGGGTCTCAGCCAAAAAATCGAGGCCTGCGCCATCCTGCGGGATTGAAAACCGCCCTTTCTTTAATTATAATAGGGAAGCGCTTTTCTATAACGCCGGGCTAGCTCATTGGTAGAGCGCTGCCCTGAAGAGGCAGGCGTACCCAGTTCGATTCTGGGGCCCGGCACATCGCGTGAATCGGAGCTTCAAAACTCAAGCGGGCCTGCCTCGCCGAAGTTGCGAAGCAACGCAGGCGGGTATCGTATAGCGGTATTATGCGTCCTTGCCAAGGACGAGAGACGGGTTCAATTCCCGTTACCCGCTCCATAACAAAAGCCCCAGATTTATCTGGGGCTTTTGTTATTTTCAAAACGCTACTACTTTTTTACAAGCGCGGTCCATGCAGAATCCCGGAGTTCCGGCTCACCCGCGAGCAGCTTCACGATATCCGCCCGGCTGACGATGCCGACCAGTTTCCCGCCGTCCACCACCGGCACGGTACTGACTTTCTTACGCAAAATAAGTTCCGCGACATCCTCGACAGAGGCCGTGGAGGCAATGGTGATGACCTTTTTGGTCATAAGTTCTGAAACCTTTGTCGCTAAAATATCATGCAGCTGCTTCTGGACCTCGTCGCCGTTGAGCGGATTGTCGAGATATATGAGCGCGCCCAGGAAACCAATGGTCGGGGGCAAATGCAGCCTCCCTTCAACTTTGACTAAATCGGTCTCCGTGATGATGCCGACCAATTTATCCGAGCGGTCAAGAACCGGCATGCCAGTAATACCGTTTAAATACAAAAGTCGGGCCGCTTCCTTGATCGAAGTGTCGGGATTGCAGGTGATGACCTGCTTAGTCATGATCTCATTTACGTTGGGCATGCTTTTATTCTACTACTAACTGATGCCTCCTGACTACTAACGCGAATTAGGTAATTTTCCACCCCTCCGCAGTACGCTCGATTTTTCCGTGGAATTGAAAACCTGCGGCAAGTTTGTGGCCTCCCCCGCCGAACGCTCGGGCTATCTCCGAGACATCCACCCCCTTATATGTGTCCGAGCGTAAACTGCCTTTGATCTCCCCTCCCCGCTGTTTGAGGAGCATAGAAAATTTCGCTTCAGGAAGCGTGTTGAGGAGCTCAACAACCCCTTCCAAATCATCCTCCTTGGCGTTGGCCTTGGCCAGGTCATCCTCGGTGATAACCGTGTAGACAATATGCCGCTCCGGATCGAAACGGACGTTTTCCAGAGCCACAGCCCACGCGCGGAGCATGGGCAGCTCTTTCTGCGAAAAAGTAAAACGGGAAATGAGATCGAGTTTGGCGCCTTTGCGCAGGAGGTCAGCGGCGACTTCCAGTACCCGCGCATTGACGTTGGCATGGCGGAAGCCGCCAGTGTCGGTGAACAGGCCCGTGAGGAGACAGACCGCAAGCGGCTTGTCGATGACCACGCCCCACTCCCGGAGCATATGGTAGACAAGCTCGCAATTAGCCGCCATCTCCTCGTCCCAAACATTGACTGTTCCAAAGGGCTCGCTGTCATGGTGATGATCAATATTCAGAACCGGCTTTTTCCATGCCTTCAGCTCTGCAAATCCAGTCCGCGCGAGATTGCCACAACCGAGAGTTAGGAGCAGATCATAGTTCGATAGATCGGGAAGCTGTTCATGTACCTCATTCTGGCCGGGCAAAAACAATAGATTGTCCGGGACCCCGCCCTTCGCCACGAGGCAAAGCTCTTTGCCCATGGCCCGCAGCGCGTGACCAAGCGCCAAAATCGCACCAAGGTCATCTCCATCCGTGTATTCATGAGAAAGAACGAGCAGCTTCTGATGCTGCTCCAGGAGGTTTTTCGCCTCAGCAAATTTATTCTTGAGGTTTTTCGGGTCCATCTTCTTGGTGTAAGTTGGCAATGAGGTCGCTGATATGCCGAGCGTACTCCCCCGACCGATCGGGCACAAAAGTAATCCGCGGAACTTTGCGCATTACAAATTTGTCGAGAAGCATCCCTTGAATGTCATAAATATTCTTTTGGAGCACCTCCGCGACGGCGTCAAAATCCTGGCCAACAACAGAATAAAAAACTTTGGCCGTCTCCAGGTCAGGGGCCGTGTCGACTCCGATTATCGTGACCAGCCCGGTGATCCCGAGCGGCTTTTCAGTAACTAAAAAAGCGGAGACTTCCCGCTGGATGAGAGAGTTTACTTTGTCTTGGCGCACTGTCATCGCGCAGGCATCTCCCGCTTCTTGACCTGTTCGTCGAAAACTTCCAGAATATCGCCCGCGAGAATTGGTTTTTTGGTGAGCACCTTGAGACCAAACTCTTTACCTGCGCCGACTTCCGAGGCTTCGATACGATTTTGCTGCAGCTCGTCGATCTTCCCCTCTCCAATAAAAACTTTGTCTCGAAAAATTTTGAATTTCTTTTTCTCGACTACCTTCCCTTCGATGACTTCACCGCCGACGATCATTGACTCCTTCTCGCTGCGGAACACGGCCTTGATCTTCGCCCGACCGAGGGTGACCATCTGGATTTCCACTGGCATCATGGTGAGCAGAGCCGAGGTAACATCCTCGATCAGTTCATAAATCACTTCGTAAAGATCGATGGTCACGCCACGAAGCTTCGCGAGCTTCAGGGCCGACGCGCTGGCTTTGGTATGAAAACCCAAAATCACGCTCTTGGTATTCTCCGCGTGAGAAATGTCCGACTCCGTGATTTCTCCAACCCCCTGGTCGACGATGTTCAGCTTTACCTCCTCGCTTCCAAGACGAAGCAGGGCGTCACGGAGAGCCTCGAGACTTCCCTGCACGCCGGCGCGGAGGATGACCTTGAGCTCGCGCTGCTTCGGATCCGCTCGGAGGAAGGACTTGCTCTGGAGACGTTTCGCCCGTTCTTGTTTTTGTAGATTGACCGCTTGCAGTTTGGCTTCTTCCACATTCCCCACCACCTTGAGAATATCGCCGACTTCCGGCACGTCCGAGAGTCCGGAGAGCAACACGGGAGTAGAGGGCTCGGCGGCCTTCACTTTTTTGCCGATCGCGTCCTCCATAGAACGAACCTTTCCATAGGCAGTGCCAACCACTACCGGATCGCCGATCTTCAGAACGCCGTTTTGCACGAGTACCGTGGCGATCGCGCCCTGACCCCGCGAAACATGTGAATCGATAACGGTTCCCAAAACCTGCCCAGCCGGATTTGCGCGGAGCTCTTCGACTTCGGCCATAAGCAAAATTATTTCCAAAAGTTTGTCGATGCCGGTCCCCTGCTTGGCAGAGATCAGAACTGCCGGCGTAGTCCCGCCCCAGTCCTCGACTGTTACTCCCAAACCAGAAAGGTCGGCTTTGACTTTGTCCGGATTGGCACCCGGCTTGTCTACTTTGTTGATGGCGACAATCAGCGGGGTCTTCGTGAGCTTCGCTCGATTGGTAACCTCGACTGTCTGCGGTTTTACGCTGTCGTCCGCGGCCACGACCAAAACAATGATGTCAGTGACGTTTGCGCCACGGGCACGCATCGCGGCGAAGGCCTCATGTCCGGGCGTGTCCAGAAAAGTAATAAACTTTCCCTGATGCTCCACTTGATACGCACCGATTTTCTGGGTAATCGCTCCGGCCTCCGTGGCAGCGACATTGGTTTTCCGTATTGTATCCAGAAGCGTAGTTTTTCCATGGTCGACGTGGCCCATGACCGCCACGATCGGCGGGCGCGGCGAAAGATTCGCCTCTTCCTCGCGGCTCAAGAAGTCCTGCACGTATCCGGTCCCCAGCCGGCCGTGTGCCGCTGCTTCCCGCTGCACCTCTACCTCGACGCTGTAATCCGCGGCAATGATGGTCGCCGTTTCGGCGTCGATCTCTTCATTGATCGTCGCCATCACTCCGCTCTGGATGAGTTTCTTGATAACTTCCGTCACCGGCTTCTTCAACTTTTCCGAAAATTCTTTGACTGTGATGAACGGCGGGATCTCGATTTTTCCGATTTTCTCCTCCACCACCGGTACAACCGTAACACCCGAAAGCTTGCTGATGATCTCCTTCGCCAAACTGTTGTCGACCTTGCTGGCCTTGCCGCTCACGCGAAAACCAGCGTCGCGAATGCGGCTCCGAAGTTCATGGACTGACATATTCAATTGCCGTGACAGGCTGGAAATATCCATACCCGGTAGTAGAAGTTTGCTAGTTTAAAAGTTGGGCTTTGTAATCGGTGAGTGTTTGGAAAGTTAGTTAATCCCGGAAAGAGAAAAGTTTTTCGGCCGCTTTGCGGCCAAGCGAACTTTCACTACCGGGCATAGGACTCTAATTGATAACTTACTATACATAAAATCGGGTGTTTTGACAACCTTTTGAGATACAAAAAATGGCCGATCTGACGGCCATATTCATCATTCCAATTTGTAAGTCTGCCCCCTAAAACTGCCTATTCTTCCCGACGATGATTTTCACTTTTTCTCGTGCCACTGTGACTTCGGCTGGGGCTTTGGCGTAAACCTGTCCGCTCACGGACAGCGGCAGTTTCTTTGGTCCCAAAATTTCGATTTTTTTCGCGTGCATGATGGTTGTCCCCGGCAGATCCTGAAAGCGACCGGACAAAAGTTCGCGGCGATGCCGGAACATTTGTGAAGAACTCATCGGGTTCAAAAGCAGAATATCAAGGAGCCCGTCGGAAGGATCGCCGACTTTGACGCGCGAGCCCTGATTGTCGCGGCAATTGATGATCTGCGCCGTCAGCACCTCCGAAGTCGCCGTATACGAGCCTTCGAGCGAAAGCTTGAGCGGAAACGGCTGTATCTTCATGAATGATCTAAGTACGCCGAAGCCTAGGAATCCTCCACTTGGATCACCCTCAAACAACCGCGGCCCGAGATCAACCTGCGTGAGAAAAAAATGCTCGCCGACTTTGCCGAGGTTCAAATTGCGTCCCAGCCGGCCCGCGAGCGTTCGCGTTGCCTCCTCGAGGTCAGAGGATATACCCAGAATATTCCCGAGCGAACTCTGAGTATCCAAAGGAATGAACCCCAGGGTCACATCAGCCTGCTTGGCAATTACGATATTGATCGCTCGGTCAAGCGAGCTGTCGCTTCCGACCATCACGATCGTTTTTGCCTCGGCATTCAGGGCCTGCTCCACGAGTAGCTCCACAGTTCGGATGGACGTCACACGGTACGTCTCCCCTTCCACCTTGAATTCAGCGAGATAATTCAAAAGGCGCCCTTGAATCTTTTCAAAGTATTTCGCTTCTTTATCACTTCCGGGATCGAAAATATAGAAATACATACAAAATTAGCTTACTAGTTGATAGCTTATTAGCTAATTAGTTTTCCTAAAAAGCTAAAAGCTAATTCCTAATAAGCTATTTGCTATTCTTCGTCTTCTGGTAAAGGCTGTTTGAGGTTGCCCTCTTTTTCGGGCATGGTGCAGGAACCGGTGAAATGCGCGCCCTCGGCTATAGAAAGACGGGAGCAGGTAATGTTCCCCTCGATTTTCGCCGTTTCTTGGACGACCATCGAATCCCTGACCTTGATGTCGCCTTTAACGATGCCGGAGAGAACGGCGTTCTGCGCCTCGACATCGGCTTCGATCTTGGCCATCGGACCCACGAATAAATTTTTGCTTGTTTTTATTTTACCGGCGACTAGCCCATCCACTCTGATGTCGCCCTCGCTCACCAAGTCACCCTCGATCTTTACCGTCGCCCCGACGATAGTTTCCGGAGCGCCGTTTTGAAACTCGTCTTTTCGCGCCATAGAAATAAATGATTTAATAACGGATTAGATATATCAATATAACACTGTTTTGGCTCTCCCGGCAATCGGGTATGCCCAGTAGTGAAAGTCTGCTTGGACCGCGAGGCGGTCCGTCGAATGTTTACCCTTCCCAAGTGTAATCAATAATCCCCATTTAATTCAATCATTTGAGTTTACGGCTTAACTAGCAAACTTCTACTACCGGTATGGATTCCTGAATCAAAAAGCCGTATAATATGTTTACCCTCACACCAAAACTAGACAGTCAATGAGGGCGATAAAAAACTACAACTACAAAACAGCTTACGGTGTTTTCATACTATCAGTAACTTGGTGTGGGGGCTTACTTAAAGTAATCTTATGTCCGACAGCCAAAAAGAACTCCAAGAATTCGAAAACGACTATCGTCATGTCCGCCGCGACGTCCGCAAGGTCGTCGTCCCCCGTCACTAAAAAATTAGGGCTCATAGTACAGTGGTAGTACGGGGCATTTTCACCCTGTTAGATAATTAATCCTGGGCCTATGGTCCAGTGGTAAGACGCGGCATTCGCATTGCCGAGACGCGAGTTCGATTCTCGCTAGGTCCACCACAGGATTATCTAACAGGGCGAGTTGCTCAGACGGGAGTTTCCGCCCAAGGCGGATCTGCCTGGGGCATGACGATTCTCCCTGAGTCCAGAAGATATCTAAAACAGCTTGATCGGCTGTTTTTTATTTACCCACGGCACTTTGCCACACATAATCGAAGATCGATCTCATAGTCGTTGCTATTTCCTTCGAGCGAATAATTAGCCCAATCATCTCGCTGCCTTTGCGATGCAACGTGAAGGAAACATTGTCGCCATAAATATCGCAACTCAACGGAACAGGAAACAAGCTTTTATCAATTGTCTTTACTTCTCTTAACTCATAAGGGTCGCTTTTTACGTGAAAAATTCCGGCAACTGTTGGCCCACTGATCAGCATTTTCTCGGGTATCTTCCGCTTCACCCGCTCTAAAATATAATACTTTCTTAGGTAGTTCTGCAGTTCCGGGTGAATGTCCTCAATCCCTACCAGCTCCAAAATCGGTTTTCTTTGTACTAAATGATCGAACCAAACTTTTTTTATCCCTTCTACCCCCTCAAAAAGTAAGAGCTTGGGCCGCGTGCTCGCTGTAGCGAGCAAAGCTCTCAGCTGCGGTATCAGTTGTTCAGCTTCTTCTATCTGGAGTCTTTTTGCTTCAAGAAAAGGCTGAATATCTTGCGCCACCAGGTACCTTCGTTTACCTCTGACCGTCTCGGTAAGCAAACCTTTTCCAAGTAAACTCGGTAACACCTCATAGTACAGGGTTGGTCTTTTAATGCTGGCCTTGTCCGCCAGGGTTTTTCGTAAACTCTCCCCAAGCTCTAAAGCGGCCAAATAGACGCGGCTCTCCGTCTCAGAAAGCCCTATATTTCCTAATACTTTCGCATTTTCCATTGAAGTGTTGAAAATTATTACACTTTATTATATCAGTTATTTACTTTATTTGCAAGAAGAGTATACTACGCTGTTACAATTATGTAACATATCACAACGTTTTAGGAGGACATATGGGTGAGATATCTAAGATCGAGATTGATGAGCTTTTCGATCATCTGCGCCCCGCAGTCAGGCGCCTGGCTGACGACATGGGTGTCACAGGCGAACAACTTCTTCGAATCGTGAAGCGAGACAAGCACATCGAGCCCAAGAAGCGGTTCGTCGAATTTTTCAAGCAGGTGGCTGCGGAGGTCGGAGAAGTCTGCCTAGTAAAGGTTGACTATACTCAGCGTTTTGCAATCGCAAGGGCCATCATGCATGGGGGTTTTAAAAATATAAGCTATGATGCCTACCCTCACATCCATTCGGGCAAACATGCAGTTTTGAAACTCCAGCAGAAGCTACCTCTTGCTGGCACTGGCAAGACCATCCGCGAGGTATATCTGGTCCATATTCAATATGCTGCCAATGCCGATGCTATCGCCTCCACCATGGCAGACAGGCAGCTAAAATTTGTGGATCCGCTTACTATGCTGCAATATCACATTAAACACCCTAACCACTATAGAGAGCTTGGCAACCTTGAGACTCTCTTCAGGCTAGACTCACGCTGGTATGGCCTATCCGTCTGGAAC
>Ga0075996_104_pt1 | contig 10359 bp, 8 predicted proteins | sample RifGroA2_FD_68042 | JGI IMG/M metagenome (GOLD analysis project Ga0075996, IMG submission 68042) | Parcubacteria bacterium GW2011_GWA2_51_12 | reverse complement strand
ATCGCCTCGGTCTGCGCTTGGAAAAATCCGCCGGCTTTGCCTAACTGCGAGAAAACTTCAAACGGCCCGTTCTCGTCTTCATTGATGGTCACGAACATGTTGCCGTAGGAAGTGCGGATACGATAGGTGAGCCCGTTCATTACGTCCGGCCGCTCGCGCACTACCGTACCGCCCGCGTGCGTTTCCTCCTGGTTGCTGCTGCCGTTCACCACGGTGCCGCTCAGAACTTTCGCCGCGCCGTCCGCCACGGCTCGATCGCCGAGTCGAGACGGGTCTACCTCGGCGAGCCTCGGGCGAGACGGGTCCGCCACCTTATTCTGGCTCATAGTGCCGGAGAGCGAAACATTTTCCATGCCTGGCGCCAGGCTCTTTGCCTTGTCGAGATTTTTGTTGAGGTTCAGGACCTGCACTTCTCGCGAGCCGTCGCGGTAGAGCGTGCATCCTTTGCAGCCGAGTTTCCAGGCCATGATGTAGCCATCCTCAATGTCCTCAATACTGGCTTCGTTGGGAAAATTGATGGTCTTGGAAATGGAATTCTCGACATGCCTCTGGAAAGCGGCCTGCGCGCGGATATGGTCCCGAGCCGCGATATCCATCGACACGCGAAAAACGTCTTTTATATCCTGCGGTACTCCCGCGACATTTTCGAGAGACCCCTCGAGAATGATCTTGTCCATTAGCTCATCCGTGTATATGCCCCGCTCCCGAAGCGCATGTTCGAGGTGCTGATTGACGTAGCGGTAAGTGTGCCCGTCCTTGTCCTGCTTCGTGAAGGAGAGCGCGAAGTTCGGCTCAATACCAGAGGATGTATCAAAAAACATAGAGATCGAACCGGTTGGCGCGACAGTCGTGACCATGGTGTTCCTGCGTTTGATACCCTGCTCGTACCAAGTCGACTCTTTCCAGTGCGGAAAAACGCCTTTGTCGTCGGCCAGAGCCATCGAGGTCCGATGCGACTCATCCTGAATAGTCTTCATCGTCAGCTCAGCCATGCGCATCCCCTCGTCCGAGTCATAACGGATCTTGAGCTGATACAGAAGGTCTGCATAGCCCATCACGCCGAGGCCGATGCGCCGCGTATTTTTGGACATCTCCTGAACTTCCTGCACCGGATAATCAAAGAGGTCGATGACGTTATCGAGGAAACGCGTGGAGACCATGCTCACATGCGCGAGGCGTTTCTCATCGAGCCGGCCGGACTTGGCAAATGCCGACAGATTTATAGAGCCGAGGTTGCAAACGTCATAGGGCGGCAGTCCCTGCTCGCCGCAGGGATTGGTCGCTTCGATCGGGGTTTTCGGCATAGTGTTGCCGCGGTTAAAAACATCGAGAAAAATAACTCCTGGTTCGCCGTTGTTCCAAGCGTTCTGCACGATCTCGCGATACATCTCGGCGGCAGTGATATCCAGCTCCGTTGTGCTGACCACTACGCCAAAGCGGTCGCGAACGATGCGCCGCGGCTTCATTTTGACCCCATCGAAATGGCAAAGCCACGGCTCGTTGGGAGCTTCGGTGACCGCGCGCATAAATTCGTCGGTCATGCCCACGGAAATATTGAAATTGCGGATCTCCCCTTCCTGGCGCTTGCAATGCACAAAATCCAGGATGTCGGGATGGTCCACCGGCAGGATGGCCATATTCGCCCCATGCCGTCCCTGCTGTTTGATAACGCCAAAGGCCTGATTGTAAACCTGCAGGAATGAAACCGGCCCCGAGGCCATGCCAGCCGAGGCTTTTACATAAGTGCCGGCTGGGCGCAGGCGACCGAAAGAGAAACCCAGTCCCGACCCGGCTTTCTGCAGGAGTGCGGCGTCCTTGAGCGTCTTGAAAATCCCTTCCATGCTGTCCGGAACCGGTAGGACGATGCAGTTGGCCACGACCGGTGAGGGGGCGCCGGCATTGGTTATAGTGCGTCCGGCGGGAGTGAATTCCTTGTTCGCCATGATGTCAAAGAATTCGCGCTCCCAATGTTCAACTTCCTCGCGGCTTTTGCCATAACCAACCTCTGCCCAAGCCACGGCGTGCGCGATGCGGTGCAGCATCTCCGAAGGAGTTTCCTGCGTGCCGTCCTCCCGTTTGGTGAGATAGCGCTTGCGCATCATCCGCAGGGCGTTGTCGGAAAAGGAACGGTTCACGCGGTCAGCTTCCTCCGGGGTGAGGAACTTGTGGGCTTCTATCTCAGAGAGCTGCGCGCGTTTTTGGGTGGCGGTGGTCATGGCGTTGATATTAATTTTTATAATTTTTGCAATTCTTTTTTTCCGCCAAAGGCGGATCCGCCGGGGCGGAGAACTCAAAGTTTCTGCAGTTCCTTTTTAAATTCGTCTATATCTTCAAATTTCCGATACACCGAAGCGAACCGAATGTACGCCACGGGGTCGTACTTCTTGAGCTTCTTCACGACAACGGCGCCGATTTCCTTGGATTCGATCTTGCTTTCTTTTGTTTTCTTCTGGATTTCCTGCTCGATCTCGGAAATGAGCTGGCGGAAGTCGTCCGAAGAAATCGGCCGTTTCTCCAAGGCCTTGTGGAGGCCACTCTCGACTTTTTCGCGCTGATAAGGCTGGAGGGAGCCGTCCCGCTTGATAACATGCAGGTCCAGGATCTCTACCTGTTCGTAGGTAGAAAAACGAAAAGCGCAGGATTCGCATTCTCGCCGCCTTCTGATAGAAAGGCCGTCGGAAGCGACCCGGGAATCAATGACTTTTGTGTCTTCGTTAGCGCAAGCTGGGCATTTCATGGCTTTTTTGGCGCGGATGAAAAATAAGCGTTTGTAAATAAGACGCTTGGTAACCTAATTAGGGGGAGGCTGCCGGAAAGCGCTGAATTTGGCCTATTTTGGTTTTTGTCTCAAAGGGCTTGGGCTTGTAGCCCGCGAAACCACTATATGTTGTGGTCCTTAACCTAAAGGTACAACTATATGTTGTTTTGTGTCAACAAGGGAAAAAACACAGAAAAACCTGAAAATTTGGTTTTTACTCCTCTTTTTATCCACAATTTTATAACACTAAAACGGCTCAACGGCCTGCCCTGAGCGAAGTCGAAGGGTTGAGCCGTTTTCCCATAAAACCGTCAAGCGACCCGCCAACAAAAAACCGCTCCTTTCGGAGCGGTTGGCAGTTACTTCATTTTCTTCCTGATGAATGCGGGCCTGCCCGCCGAAATCTCCCGTCGCTGGTTCGTCTCCCTTCGACCAGCTCAGGGAATATTGGAGATGGTTACTTCATTTTCTTCCGGATGAAGGCGGGGATCTCCAGTTCAGACTCTTCCTCTTCGGCCGCGTCATCGAGAGCCTTGCTCGCGAAAATCGGCTCCCTCGCTTTTTCCGCCAAATCCTCTGGTTCCCGGAAAGATAGGGAAGACGGAATCGAAGACTTGGGAGTCGGCTTCTTCCGCGCGCCCTCTTCAAATCCTGTGGCAATTACGGTAATGCGCACCTCATCGCTCATCGAATCGTCAACCACGGCCCCAAAGATGATCTTGGCATCCGAATCCACGCTGCGGGTGATAATTTTTGCGGCCTCGTCAACTTCGTACATGCCAAGGTCCTTCCCGCCGGTGATATTGAAAAGCACGCCTTTCGCACCGTCAATTGAAACCTCCAAAAGGGGTGAGTCGATAGCCGCTTTGGCCGCTTCCATGGCGCGGTTTTCACCGCTCCCGCGGCCAATACCCATCAGGGCGGAGCCGGCGTCGGACATGATGCTTTTTACATCCGCGAAATCAACATTGATAAGCCCGGGGATGGTCACGAGTTCAGCGATCCCCTGCACGCCCTGGCGAAGTACATCATCTACTGTACGAAAGGCGTCGAGAAGTGAGGTCTTCTTGTCGATGATCTGCAAAATCCGGTCGTTGGGGATCACGATAATAGTGTCGACGTTTTCCTTGAACTCCTCAAGTGCTTTTTCCGCGATCTCGCGGCGTTTCGCTCCTTCAAACGCAAACGGCTTTGTAACAACCGCCACAGTGAGGATCCCCTCTTCCTTTGCAAGTTCCGCCACGACCGGACCGGCGCCCGAACCTGTACCGCCGCCCAGACCGCAGGTTACAAAAACCATATCCGCGCCTTTGATCGCCTCTTTGATCTCCGCTTTGTTTTCCTCAGCCGCCTGCCTTCCGGTTTCGGGATTCATCCCGGCACCGAGGCCCCGGGTGGTTTGCTTGCCTACTTGGACTTTGCGGTCAGCCTTGGAATGGTGCAAAGACTGCGCGTCAGAGTTGACGGCAATAAACTCCACTCCAGTGAGGCCAGCGGTGATCATCCGGTGTATAGCATTGTGCCCCGAACCCCCCACTCCAACCACCTTAATACGGGCTATTGTCTCGATTTTTGGCTTGATTTCCATATGATTATTTCGACTCATAATATAGGAATAATACTAGAGCCCCTCCTGCTTGGCAATCCCATTTTAAGGCAGGAATTGTTTGAAAAATTTCCTCACCCGCTCAATGCTCGCGTTCTGCAAAACGTGCCGCGCGAAGCGGCTCACTCCGGCCATGCCCGAACGCCCGCCGAGGTACTCGTTTGCCCACAGGACCAGCCCAACCGCTGTCGCATAAGCGGGATCATCGACGCGGTCAATGATAGTCGAGATGTTTTGCGGAAAACCGATCTGCACCGGCAAACGCAATTCTTTCTTGGCGAGCTCCACGACGCCTGGCAATTTCGTTCCCCCGCCGGTTAAAATCGCTCCGGCCGGCAGTTGACCGTCTCGGCCAATGCTCTTCAGTTCTTTGTTCACCAAACTAAAAATTTCTTCGAGGCGAGCCTGGATGATGACGGCAAGTTGATGACGAGACACCCGGCCCTCTTCTGCCTTGTTTATTTTAGCTAGATTTATTTCTTCCTCTTTGCGCACTGCCGAAGGAATGGCGTGTCCATATTCCAGCTTGATGCGCTCAGCAACGTCCACGGAGGTCCGGAGCCCGATTGCCACATCATTGGTAATATGATCGCAGCCGACCGGCAAAATCGTGGTGCGGAGCAAATCCGACTCCTCAAAAACAACTACGCCAGTGGTGCCGCCACCAAGGTCGATCTGCACTACCCCCAGCTCTTTCTGCCGCTTGGTAAGCACTGCCTGAGCGGCTGCGAGCGGGGCCAATACCAGGTCGTCGATATCGACGCCGGCCTGCATCACGCACTTCGTGAGATTTTTTACAAATGGAATCGAGGCTTCAATTATCTGGCTATCCACCTCGAGCCGGATGCCGGTCATCCCGACCGGATCCTTTATTCCCGCCTGGCCGTCCACGACGAAGGCCTTCGGGATGACATGCAAAATTTCCCGATTCGTCGGGATCTGTATCGCCTGGCTCGCATCTATCACTCGAACTACATCATTCTCTGTTATCTCCCCATCCGCGCGCGCGATGGCGATAACCCCGTGGCTCTCGATCGAGGAAATATGCGCCCCGTTGACCGACACAGCGGCATGCTCGGTAGGAATACCGGTCATCCGCTCAGCTTTTTCGAGAGCAGTGGAAATCGAAGAAACCGCCTCTTCGATATCCACGATAACGCCGCGGCGGATCCCGGAAGAAGGCGCTTCGCCAACGCCAATAATGGAAGGCGGCGCACCGTCCGGCTCGCGTTTCCCTACTACGACGCGTACGGTTGTGGTGCCTATATCTAGGCCGACAAGTACTTGGTCAGAGGACATATTAAGACAGGGCCTCCCTTACTAACTGCGAAATCAGGTTTCCCGATGCTTGACCTTTGATTTTTGCCATTACGGCTTGCATAACTTTTCCAAAATCTTTTTGCCCTTGGGGCTTAAGCTCGGCGACCACGGCCATCACGGCCTTTTTTACATCGGCAGGCGCCAACTGCGCGGGCAAGTAGGTTTCTATAATTCGAAGTTCTGCCTCCTCTCGAGCAACGAGATCCGCCCGGCCACCTTGTTTGAACTGTTCGATGCTGTCCCGATGCTTCTTCGCGGACGACGCCAAAACACCAATCACCTGATCGTCAGTGAGATCTTTTTTGCTCTGAATTTCTTGGTTGTGAATATCCGACAACAACATTCTCCGGAGCGATATACCGATTTCGTCCCGGTTCTTCTGAGCCGTCTTCAAATCATTTTCAATTTTGCTTTTCGTATCAGGAAAATTAAAAACTTATCGTCTCCGACCGCGCGGCGGGGGCAATTTCCCCATACGCCGCAGTTCCTCGCGCTCTAGCGCGAGTTCGGTACGACGACGCGCGCTGACGCGAATCAAATTTCGCGACTTCGGCGGTTCATAAAATTGAATTTTGCGAGCCCGGACCAAAACCCCGCTTTGCTGGATTTTGCGGTTAAACCGACGCAACAAACTCTCGAAAGATTCCCCGTCTCGCCTTTTGACTTCGACCACTAAAATTCACCCCCTTTGTCCTTAGTGCTTCAAAAAGTAGCGTTATTATAACACGACCCTTGCTATTTGCCCAGTCTTTTTTTCACCTCGTCCACGATGCGCTCCGAAGCAAAAACCTCCTGAATACCGCTCCGCATGTCCCTCAGGATGACTGTCTCGTCCAGAGCTTCTTTTTGGCCGATGATGAGCGTGATGTCTGAATGTCGCTCGTTCGCTTCTTTAAGCTGGCTCTTGATACTGGCGTGACCAAGCATGGATTCGGCCGCATCAATACCAGCGCGCTGCAGCTCGTGATGCATAAGGAGCGCCCGACGCGAGGCAACCGGACCAAGCGGAACCATAAAAACTTCCACGTGCGTGGTCAGACTCTTTGCTTCCTCGGGCACAAATTGCCAAAGGCGCTCAAAATTTGTGAGAAATCCGATGAGTGGGACTTCCGCCGCGGCACCCAAAGCGGTGCTGAAGTGAGTGAAGTTTCCGCCCTCACCCAAAATTCCCGTCGGCATGGATACGCGGAACATCACTTTTTCCCGAAGGGGTTTCACCATAAGTGTAGGATGTAAAGCATAAGTGATGCCCAAGGAATCAACGGTCTCGAGCACGCTCATTAAATTGGCGCGGCATTCTTCGTCTAAAAAGTCTACGATTTGCGGCGCGTCCTGCAGCTGCCCGCGACAACCTGGTTCCGCGCAAGACCAAACGACAAAAGGATTATCATCCAGACTCTCTGTGCAAGTTTGGCAGAGGTTGACGGATTGTCTCTTAAAATGCTCTGTTAACAGATGGCGGTAATCCTTTTGGCAAACCTTGCACCCGAGGCTGTTGACCTCTATTGAAAAATCTCTCACCCCAAGGGTAGTGGAGATTTGGCTGACCGCATCGATCAGCTGAGCTGCGGCAAGCGGCGAATCCTCCCCCAGAATGAAAAGTCCAAATTCGTGTTTTATCGACAACTCGCCGGCTCGGACCCTTACCACTGGTGCCAAATAAAACCATTTGGCCACGTGCGCGCCTCGCGTACCGACGTTGTCGAGATACCGTTTGAACACGTTCAAAAAATGACTCGGGCTGAGGATCAAATTGCTGTTATCTGAAACGACTTCCACCGGACTCCCGTCTATCCAACGAGTCAATTCCGGGTCTCCTTCAAGTACTCGCCGGCTCGAGATCGGCGAGGGCAACACTTGTCGAAAACCAAGATTACCCACGGCGCGCAATAAATTGTCCATCAAAAGTTCCTGCTCGACAATCGCTCCGGTTTGAGGGCCGGGCGAAGCGGAAGAACCGCCTTCGGAATTTTTACGACGGCGAAAATTCATGTGTTTTCGTTTCAGGAAGCGGGCAGTGGCGCCTCGGCTCCGTAAAATTCAAAATCTTTAACTGGAAAAACTCTGATATATACTCGTCCAACAATATCCTCACGCGGCAATGGACCCCAAATGCGGGAGTCGGAGGAAGAAAGTCGGTTATCGCCCATCACGAAGTACTCTGTTTCGCCCAAAGTCCGGTCGACATTGCCAAACGTAATATTTTGATTCGGAAGGTATCCCTCCTCAAGCAGTAATCCGTTCGGATTGTCCTCGTTGAAAACCGTGACCCGGCCGTTATCTATGACTACACGTTCCCCGGGCAAACCGATGAGACGCTTGATAAAAAACTGGGAAGGGTCATTGGGAAACCGGAGCACAACTACTTCCCCTCGATCCGGACTGCGGAAACGGTAAGTGAGCTCGTCAATGATCAGATAATTCCCGTTATGGAAATTCGGGCGCATCGAATCGCCGGTCACGACAAATGGCTGAAAAAGAAACCAGCGGATAGGAATGATTATCGCCACCGCGATGATGAACACTTTCAGAAAATCAAAAGCAAACAAACCGATGGCGGAAAGCGTGGAAATTTTTCCGTTTTGCGATGGATTTTTGATTTCTGGGTCAGGCATGGAAAAGCCTTAATGAAGTTCTGTGTACTTAAATATACCAGTAGAAAAAACAAAGTTCAACCCCGTAATACAACTTCGATTTGCCATATTTTATACTGCTTTTGTCTCGTTGGAATACTGCTCGATAAAATGGAGCGGTGTCACAAAAAAAATTCTTTGCTCATTGATACTATCGAAGTTGATATACGGGGTCAATAGCCAAAAGCCCCGAAAAAACGAAAAAACGGCCTATCATGAGACCCATTAAAAAAATTAAGCTCGCAAATGCATAGGCAGAAGCGAGCTCAAGTAGAACACCTTGGTTGCTTGTGAGTTATAGCGTTTGAAAAATTTAGAGTCCCTGATTTTTATATTGGCGAGTGCGCTGAATCAGCTCATCTCGAAGCTGCTCAGCGACTTCCATAGAAACCGCAGGCAGTCTTCCCTCGGCACCACCGCCCATGAGGCCATAACGCGATACTGTAGCGCTCGCTCCGGCTGTTTGAATGTTGAGGTCAGAAAGTCCAAGAATTCGAGCCAAGATGCCACGGTTGATATCAACGTTTTGAATTCGGTCGTAAGGAATAGTGACATATTTTTTGTAAATAACGCCTGACTCTTTGCGAAATCCAGTATCAAGGAGCTCGTAGCGATAAAAGCGGTAAGTAAATTTAGCCCAAACAAAACACAAGGCGAGAAGTGCGGGAAAGATAAACCACAGCCAATTGAGAAAGCCAAACGATGACCCTGGGTCATTTTCTACACTCCCGTCAAAAGAAGCAAAAAATGTTGAACCCCAGATACTAAAAAATACTATCGGGATGAACGATCTCGAAACAAAACTAAAAAAGAAAAGCCAGACCGCTTTTGGATCAAGTTGTTTCATGTTTTTATGATTTAATGATTTTAATGGAAAAATAGACCAAACTCTCTATAAGTTAATATAACACATCTGTCCATTCATATGACTAATACTGTCTCTTCCCCTAGAATCCAATCCCAACTTTCAGCCATGCTGACCGAGGCGGACCCCTCTTGCGTGCTATTTACGAAATGGTGTCCATGCCTGGACTAAGGACCTCTGGAACCCGCCTGACTGGACTTTGATTCTTTAACTTAATACTCAATGTGCTAAAAAGACGAGCATCCCTACACTTTGGATAATTTCTTTAAGTCCATTCAAAGTCGGGCAGGTGCATGCCCGTTAGATGTGAATGCTAGGTGGGCCTCGTCGGAGTTAGTTGGAACTTAATTATAGTCGAATTAAAAAGCTTACAAATTATCGCGAGCTCTCGAGAACAGGCTCGCCCCCGAGAAAACATTTAACTTGTGAGCTTCCGATAGGTGCGGAGCGATAAGGGAAACCACGTTCACACTTATATTGATTACATTGTATAGGTAACGAACTTCCACAAGATTGTATGTTTTTCGGTACAAAATAATAACCGACTATTACAACCAGTAAAACAGCAAAAAAAAGTAATTTCTTCATTAACTCTATTATGGCTTTATTGTTTTCAGAAATAATTATTGTCTATCTGGTGGACGGTACTGGACTCGAACCAGTGACCTCTGCAATGTGAATGCAGCGCTCTAACCAACTGAGCTAACCGTCCGTGCCAAATCTAACTGGATGAAAATGCAGCGTTCCCGGCCCGAACGACCGATGTTATTCGGTCGGGCGGATAACCAACCCGAACACACAAGGTCCGCGGTTCCGACCTCTCAGAGCGTCGGAGCTGAGCTATATGCGCGAATGGTTATGGATGAGCTGTAAAAAATTGGTAAAGGAACCGCGGCTAGGAACGTCATTAAATATACCAAATCCGCGACAATTTTGGTATAATCGAAAAACCATGTTAGATTCTGCTGCGCCCCGTCAGAAAAATGACGGGCAAGAAATCATCAAACCCCGTTTTCGTTTCCGCCTAGTGCTGGCGGTTTTTATGCTCATCCTCCTCGCGGTCGGGATTTTTGTCGGTAGCCGATTGGTCCTTTTTGCCCAACGGATTTTCGAAAAGGAAGGAAGTATCTTTTCTTTCCGCCAGCTATTTCTTGCGGATGATAAAAAACTGCAGGGG
>Ga0075996_115_pt1 | contig 10530 bp, 9 predicted proteins | sample RifGroA2_FD_68042 | JGI IMG/M metagenome (GOLD analysis project Ga0075996, IMG submission 68042) | Parcubacteria bacterium GW2011_GWA2_51_12 | reverse complement strand
TAATATATCGCGATCGGAAACGAGATACTCGGTTTCTTTGCTGGTGATTTCCTGAATCTTTTTGACAAGGCCATCTAGAGTAGAAAGACGTACTGTTTGACTATTGAGCGTATCTACCTCGACCAAAATATTTGAGTACCGCTCCCCCAAGTAGTCTGTCTTGGCGTCGCCGTCATAATGAAGCCCTAGAATTTCCCGGAACAAGGGCGATGTGGCGAAATCACGCCGTAAGTTACGGTTGAAATAGTTGCTCGGCGATCCCAAGGCCTGACTTTTCAGAACCACAAATCCTAAGGATAAAAGGATGACGATCAGTAGGAGACCGACTGTAGCTGATTTTTTCATCCGTAATTCGTTTGAGATTTATTAATCCCGGTATTTATTTCTTCTCTTCGAACTGGGCGTCTTCTGCTTTATTTTTGCCGTCCCCATCCTTTTCGGCCTGCTTTTGTTCGCCTTGTTTCGCCTGCTCGGCCTGGGCGGCATACATCGCGGACCCGACTTTCTGAATCTCCTGGGACAGGGTTTCGATCGCGCGCTTGATTACCTCTGCATCCGAGCCGTCTTTCACTTTCCGAAGTTCCGCCAGCTTCTCTTCCACTGATTTCTTCACCCCCGCTTCAATCTTTGCCTGCCCTGAGCCTGTCGAAGGGTCACCCGCGTCTTTGAGGGTTTTGTCCACCACGTGGATGAGCTGATCGGCCTGATTGCGAACATCGATCAATTCTCTCCGTTTGCGGTCGTCCTGCGCGTGCATTTCCGCCTCTTTCCTCATTTTCTCAATTTCGTCTTTGGACAAATTAGAAGAACCAGAGATCGTGATGTGCTGCGCTTTACCGCTGGCTTTATCTTTGGCAGTAACGGTCAAAATCACCCTGAAGAATATGAATCTCCACCGACGTTTGGCTATCCGCTGCAGTAGAAAATACCTGTGACTTCGCTGTCGGGATAGTGGTGTTGCGTTCGATCAAGGGGGTGGAAACACCGCCCAAAGTCTCAATTCCCAAGGTCAATGGGGTGACATCGAGCAGAAGTACATCCTTGACCTCGCCGCCCAATACTCCGGCCTGCACAGCCGCGCCTTTGGCCACTGCTTCCATGGGATCAACACCACGTTCAGTCTGCTTGCCTAGGTAACCCTCCACAAACTTCTGCACTAGCGGCATCCGGGTCGGACCGCCGACCATGATCGTTCTGTCGATGTCTTTCGGGGCAAGCTTTGCATCCGAAATTGCCTGTTCCAGTGATTGACGGGTGCGATCCACAATCGGTTTAACCAACTCTTCGAGTTTGGCGCGGGTCATCTTGAGCTGCAGGTGTTTCGGGCCCGAAGCGTCTGCGGAAATAAATGGCAGATTGATTTCTGTCTCGAGAGTGGTGGAAAGTTCGATTTTGGCTTTCTCCGCCGCTTCCTTGAGACGATTGAAAGCGATCTTGTCGCCGCGAATATCGATGCCGGAATCCTTTTTGAACTCCCCGGCGATAAATTCCATAACCACGTTGTCCATGTCTGTACCACCGAGATGTGTGTCACCGGAAGTGGAAATAACTTCGAATACGCCCTGACCGAAATCCATTATGGTCACATCGAGTGTTCCTCCCCCGAAATCGAAGACCAATATTTTCTGTTCTTTGCCTGCCTTATCAAGGCCAACCGCTTTTTGCACGGGTTCGCCAAGGTAGGCCTCAGCGTCGCGCTTGATTTTCTGAAGGATAAAAGCGGAGATCTGTTCCGGGGTATATTCCTTGTCCCGCATCTTTATCTTGTCTTTCGTTCCCATCTTCCGTTTTACCGCGTAAACCGTGCCTTCCGGATTGGTCACAGACTGACGTCTGGCCGGCTCCCCAACCAGAAGCTCTCCCTCACGCGACATCGCAACATAAGAAGGAAAGGCTTTGCCGCCGCCCACCGTGGTACCTTCGGCCGATGGAATAATCGACGGCTTGCCGCCCTCCAGAATTGCGGCTGCGCTATTTGAGGTTCCTAAATCTATTCCGATAATTTTTGACATACTATATTTCCTTTCTAAAAAATTAATGTCATTGCGATCCGCCCCGGGCGGAGAAGCAATCCCACAAAACCTTGGGATCCTTCACCCCGCGCCGGAGGCGGGGGTTCAGGATGAAAGTCGCTTCGCGACTTTCACTTTCGCTGGCCTAATTACTTTATGGTTTAGCTTGAATCCGCTTTGTATCTCCTCAACTACCCCTCCCGGCTCTTGGTCTGATTCGACTTGCTCGACCGCCTCATGGAATATGGGATCAAACTTTTCGCCAACAGTCTTAATTTTCTCAACGCCCATTTCCAGTAAGACTTTTTCCAGCTGCTGAACGATTTTTACCACGCCCTCCGACCACTCTGTGTACCGTTCGTCGTTAGGAGAATGGCGCAATGCCTGTTCGAGACTCTCCAGGGTCGGCAATATTTTTACGACCGTGACTTCCTGGGCGAAACCCAAAAGCTCTCGGTCCTCTCTTTCCCGGCGTTTCTTATAATTTTCAAAATCTGCGGCCGTGCGTTTCCAGGAATTAAGATAGTCCTCTGCCTTCTTTTTGTATTCCAGGAGTTCCGTCTGGGATTGTTCTGCTTCACTCATAAATAAACAATTAACTAACTGGCATTAAAAATAAAATAAATAATCCGCCGGAGACGAGCTTTGCCACGTATTCCACCAGGCTCATATTGCGGGCGTATTTCATCCGTTTCGGCCCTACGATCCCGATCACTCCCTCTTTTCCTCCCGGGAGTTTTACCCGGCTGAGGACCAGGCTGAAATCCGAAGCAAGCGGCACGGGAGCCTCTTTGCCAATGTAAGCCGCTACTTTTCCAGTATTTTCGTTGGTCAAAATCTTTCGATGTCGCTCCAACTCATCTAGAAATCGAGCCACCTCCCGGACTTCGGCATGGCGGACGTCTTCTTGGATCACCTGCGAAAGGCCCGCCGTAGACGTACTCTCGGGCAAAAGCGCGAAAGCCGCGCCCTGGCCCTGCTCAGAGAGCAGTTTACTGATAGAGCGCCCTAGTTCCATATACTGTACCTTCAGTTTCGAGATCTCGGATCGCAGACGCTGCTGCTCCCCTGCTGTTAGCTCCAGATGCTGCATTAATTTATTTACAAAATAGCGGTACCCCTTGTCAGTCGGGATCCGTCCAGCAGAAGTATGCGGCTGCTGGATGAAATTAGCCTTTTCCAAACCTTTCATTTCATTTCGGATCGTAGCCGAACTCAAATCAAAACGGTATTTCCCAACCAAAATCTCTGAGCCGACCGGCTCCCCAGTCTGGCTGTATTCTTTAACAATTGCCGCTAAAATCCGGCCTTGCCTTTGGGTAATATCTGGCATACTCGGTCGTAGAAGTTTGCTATTTAGAAAGTTAAATTCAGAAAATTAACGGATCGCCTGTTGATTGTTTTCAGCCGATAACTCAGGTTTGCGGCCGCTTTGCGGCCAAGCAAACTTTCACTACCGAGCATAACTATAAGTAATTATAAATTTAGCACTCGACAATGTCAAGTGCTAATCCTGCTTCGCCTCAAAACTTCAGAGAAAGGCTTTCGGGTTAACAAAGCGGAGTTCAGTAAGTCAAATCTACTGAACTCCGCGAGCTTACGCTCCTCTGCCTCCACTCCGCGAGACTTCCGCCTGATGTTCTTTGCACCGAGATACTGCCGAACGAAACGCCCGATACCCCGACGACGGCCATAAGCCCTGGTACACATACAGTTCCGCGTAGTTAGCTTGCAAAGGCAAAAAGCCGCTGAGGCTGTGCCGCCCTTTGGTGCGCACAACGACATCCACTTCGGGTATTGGCGCCGTACGAACCGGGCGATCCTGAAGGTCCCACTCAGCTGAGTACCCAACCAACAAATCAACGGTCAGCATTGATGGCCCACAGGACTTTTGAACCAGAAGCTCTAGAGACATCAGCTGAAAATCCCCATAAGCGTTTACCTCCACATGTGGCCTGGTTTTCATCATTCGGCAAAACTCGGTAATTCCACCCCGCATTGCCCGCACCTGTTCCTCTGACCGCCTCAGGACGTCCCACTGCGACATGGCATAAAATACTACACGCTCCACGCCCATCTCGGGAGCACCTTCGACAATTTTCGCTCCCTCCCTTGCGGCTTTGCGATAAGCGGCGTACAAATCGCCGGAGCTTTGGTGTAGCGACCACCAGGTTCGAACGCCGTCAGGGATAACACCGACTACCAGCTTTTTCATCACTGCCTCCTTGGATGCCCCTGCGCCACCTCGAAGTTCCGCGGTGCCTTGGGGCACCCGATTTTAGTGAGAAAGCAAATGTTTGTCAAACAAAAAACACCGCCTTCGTCAAGGCGGTGTTTTTTCATGATCTCACTCTTTTTCCAGAAGTTCCCGAATGACCTCCGCTTTTGTCCGCTTCCTCTCTTTCGCTAACTTTTCCAGTTTGGCATTCTCTTTCCGGGTAACGCGTAAAGTGAATTTTACCGAGGGCTTATCCTCTGCCGATGACACAAAACCACTCGATAGGTTTTGAAATCTGGCCATTAGCCTTTCAAATTCGAGGACATTGGAAAAGGCCAGCCCCAATTGCCCCGCCAAAGTTTCAAAAAACACGAGTTGTTCGCCAGAGAGCCGCGCGTCACTCAAGGCCAAGAGGATTACCCCGGCGACTTTATTGGATTTTAAACGAATTGGGAATGCAACGAAAAACCTGGCCTTCATAATTTTTTGGGCGCGAACAGATACTCCTTCCGGCAAAACGCCGCGCGAAAAGTCGGCTAGCTTCTCACTATGCTGAATATGGTTAGTCAAAACAGCCTTCACGATATAATTATCCGCCTGGGACAGGGACACGTTGAGTTGGGAAAATTCCCCGGGCAGTAAAGAATCGATGATCCTGCGATACTTGTTAGCGTAAGTATACGCGTATATGAGATTTTCTTGACTATGGAGGCGGAAGACGGCAGCTCCAATCACGTTTTGATCCCTTAGCTCCTTAACTATCAGACTGGTCACTTCTCTCGCGAGGTTGCGAAAATCTCTAGTGCCAAGCAAAAGCGCAGTGGTCTTCTTTAACAAAATTGTCTGTCTATCTTGACTCATATTACAAAATCCTTTTCAAATACTGCCCTGTATAGGACTGTTTGACGCGAGCTACCTCCTCTGGGGTGCCTTCGGCCACTAGTTCCCCGCCCTTGTCCCCACCCTCCGGCCCCAAATCAACTATCCAATCCGCGCACTTGATGACGTGCAGATTGTGCTCGATCACCACTACGGTGTTGCCCTTCTCGACCAATTTAGTCAACACATCGAGCAGCCGCTTCACATCCTCGAAGTGCAGACCAGTTGTCGGTTCGTCCAAAATATACAGGGTCTTGCCAGTCTGCGTCCGGGACAGCTCGGTGGCGAGCTTGATACGCTGCGCCTCACCTCCAGAAAGCGTCGTGGCGGATTGTCCGAGATGCATATAACCGAGCCCGACCAGCGAAAGCACGTCGAGTTTGCGAAAAATAGCCGGGATATTTCTGAAAAAAATCCGCGCTTCGTCCACTGTCATTTCCAAGATATCCGAGATGGTCTTTCCCTTGTAATGAATATCCAGGGCTTCCTTGTTGTATCTCTTTCCTTTGCATTCCTCACAGGTTACATACACATCCGGGAGAAAATGCATCTCTATTTGGATCAAGCCGTCGCCGGAGCATACCTCGCATCGCCCGCCCTTCACATTGAAAGAAAACCGGCCAGACTGGTAGCCGCGCATTTTCGCCTCGGGCGTCGCGGCAAACATATCGCGGATATAGGTGAAAACTCCGGTATAAGTAGCGGGGTTGGAACGAGGGGTGCGGCCGATCGGCGACTGATCAATATTGATAACTTTATCGATATTGTCCAAACCGAGGATTTTTTTATGCTCGCCTGGGACATCCTTGGCATTATAAAAATAGGAGGATAGGGCCTTGGCCACAATATCATTTAAAAGAGTGGATTTGCCGGAACCAGAGACCCCGGTGATGCAAATAAATTTCCCAAGCGGAATATCAACGTCGAGGTTGCGGAGGTTATGCTCTGCTGCCCCGACTACGGTCAATTTTTTCCCATTCCCTGGGCGGCGACGCTGAGGCACTGGAATATTTTCTTTCCCAGACAGGTACCGTCCTGTCAAAGAAGCATCATTGTCCTGAAGCTCCTGAGGAGTCCCCGTGGCCACTACCTGTCCGCCGTGCTTGCCTGCGCCGGGACCTATATCAACCACCCAATCCGCGGCTAATATCGTGTCCTCATCATGCTCGACCACGATTACCGTGTTGCCAAGATCTCGCAAATTTTTAAGTGTTTCCAAAAGTTTCGCATTATCCCGCTGATGTAAACCGATCGAGGGCTCGTCGAGAATATACAAAACACCTGTAAGTCCCGAGCCTATTTGAGTCGCGAGTCGAATACGCTGAGCTTCTCCTCCTGACAAAGTGGAGGCGGAACGATTGAGAGTCAAATATTCGAGCCCGACATTCTGTAAAAATTTCAGCCTGGCCCGAATTTCCTTGAGAATCTGCCGAGCAATTTTTTTATCTTTCTCGGATAGATCTTTCTCCAGGTCCGAGAAAAAATCCTGCAGGACCCCCACATTCATCTCGGCCACATCCATAATCGACTGTCCGGCCACTTTCACACCCAAAACTTCGGGTCGCAAACGCCGGCCGCCGCAAGTCGGACAAGTTTTCAGCCTCATATACTGCTCAATTTCCTGCCGCATATAATCCGAATCGGTTTCTCGATAGCGGCGCATGAGATTGGGAACTACCCCCTCAAAGGCAGTGTGACTTCCATCTGCGTCAATGGTTTTTTCCTTGGAACCGTAAAGCACTACATCAATTGCTTGTTGCTGCAAATTTTTTACCGGCTCATTCAGAGAAAAGCCGTATGCAGTCGCAACCGCTTCAAGAATCCGGTCGTACCACGACAAGCGGGCTGTGGTTTTGCTCCATGGACGAATGGCTCCTTCAGCCAGTGACAGGCGCTTGTTAGGGATCACCAGCTCTGGATCAACTTCGAGCTTGGTCCCAAGGCCGGTACAGTCGGGGCAGGCTCCATGAGGGGAATTAAAAGAAAAATTGCGCGGATGAATTTCCGGCAGGGCCACGTGCCCTTCCGGACAGGAAAACTTCTGAGAGAGGGTTACATCCTGCTTCCTATCAGGGAGATGCAAAATAGCGGTTTCGTTTCCAAGGTCAAGAGCAGTCTCGAGCGAATCGGCTAAGCGGGCACGATCAGCGTCACCGAGGAGCCGATCGACGACCACCTCAATTGAATGCTTGCGCTTCTTATCGAGGTTGAGTCCCGCCGCCTCGTCCAGGTCCATAAATGAACCGTCTAGACGGATCCGTGCGTAGCCGGCCTTCTTGATCTGCTCAAATACATACTTATGCTCGCCCTTCCGATCCATTACATATGGGGCCAACACCATCATTTTCGTATCCGCCGGGTATGAAAGGATTTGGTCTACCATACTAGTGATACTCTGACCGGCGATTTTTTTACCGCATACCGGACAGTGCGGCGTGCCGATCCGCGCGAAAAACAATCGCAGGTAGTCATAAATTTCCGTGACTGTACCAACCGTCGAACGGGGGTTGTGCGAAGCGGATTTTTGGTCGATTGAGATAGCCGGAGAGAGCCCCTCGATTTGCTCGACGTCCGGTTTGTCCATTAGTCCTAGGAACTGTCTCGCGTACGCGGAAAGACTCTCAACATAGCGGCGCTGCCCCTCAGCATAGATCGTATCGAAAGCAAGCGAAGACTTCCCCGAACCGGACAGCCCTGTAAAAACAATGAGCTTGTTCCGCGGCAGATCCAAATCGATATTTTGCAGGTTATGCACCTTTGCCCCTCGGATTTTGATGAGACCGGAAGTAGCGAGGTCCTGCAGTGAAATGGGTTTCTTTATCATATGGAGGGTATATTGGGAAAGGAATTTTACCCAACTCGAGCCTGGCCCCCAACGGGAGCCTAAATTTTGCCTATAAAAGTAGCTCCTAGTATAACACCGCTGTCAAGAGGAGGTCAACCCCCACACCAAACCCGAGACACATTGGAATAATAATGTGGTGGGCGCGGGTGAAACAGGTGCGCTTAAATAAGTCTTTGCGCCGCTTGCAAGTGTGATTTGGTGTGGGGGTCAATGAGCAAAGACCTGAGGGAGACGGTTGTGTTAAAATTAATCATAACTAAAGGGTATCTCCCGCTGCCATGAATGAACTATCGAAAAAATTAAAAACACTACCGCTAAAACCGGGCGTATATTTTTTCAAAAATGCCGCAGGCGAGGTTATCTATGTAGGGAAGGCTAAAAAACTACGGAACCGCGTCCAATCGTATTTTCGCGGGCAAGCGGCAGAGATCAAAACCGCCATGCTTCGTGAAGAGATTGCTGACCTCGACTACGTTATTGTCTCAAATGAGCTCGAGAGCTTGATGCTGGAAAACAATTTCATCAAACGCTACCGGCCGCGCTTCAATGTCCGAATGCGCGACGACAAAAACTATCAGTTCATTAAAATCGATTACTCAACGCCGATTCCGCAAATATACAGCGTGCGGCACCTTACCCGAGAAAAAAAGGCCAAATACTTCGGTCCTTACACTTCCGGCCTCGCGGTTCAGCAAACCCTCAAACTTCTCAAGCGTCTATTTTTCCTTTGCGCCAACAAAAAAGTTGATGCCAAGCCTTGTTTCCAATATCACCTCGGGCGCTGTCCAGGGGTATGCATCGGGGAGGTGAGTCTGCCCGAATATCGCAAGGGTTTCAAAACAATCGAGGATTTTCTCTCGCATCGACAAGGACCCATTCTGCGGGACCTCGTCAGACAGATGGCGGAGGCCGCCGCACAAAAACGTTTCGAAAAAGCGGCGGGGCTCCGGGATCGCGCCCGCGCACTGCGTTCAATTTGGGAAAGACAAAAAATCGTTTTTACAAAACCTTACGCGGCTGATTTTTTCAGCATCTTTACCACTCCGGACCGGAGTATTGTCCACCTGTTCGGGGTCCGTGAGGGAAAAATCATACACCAAGAGCACTTCGAAGTGGCAAACGCCGGCGAGCCGAAATCTAAAATTTTAGAAGCTTTTCTCGAACAATACTACCAGGACGCAAGCGACACCCCCAAGGAAATTTATATTCCCCATGATATTTCAAACAAATCTCTTCTGCATCGTTGGCTCAAGACCAAAATTTTGGTTCCCCGCCGCGGTAAAAAAGCGGAGCTTCTGAAACTAGGGGAAGAAAACGCCAAGGATTATTTTGAGCGCAACTACGCGACCCCGGAAGCGACACTCGGGCAACTCCAAAAAGCATTGAACTTACCGGCCATGCCCCTCCGCATTGAAGCTTATGACATTTCAAATATCCAAGGCTTTCTACCCGTCGGCTCGATGGTCGTGTTTGAAAATGGGCAACCAAAAAAAAATGACTATCGTAAATTCAAGATCCTGGGCCAGGAAACTCCCAACGACTTCGCCATGATGCGACAAATGCTGCAGCGCCGGCTCAATCACGTCGGCGGCGCAGACGCTTGGCCGACGCCTGGGCTCCTGGTGATCGATGGCGGGAAGGGACAACTGAGCGTGGCGCTCCGCGCTCTCGAAGAGCATGGGACAAAAATTCCGATCATTGGTTTAGCCAAGCGCCTTGAAGAAATTTTTCTCCCCGGCCAAAAAAAATCAATGATACTCCCCCCCAATAGTCCTGTTCTCCAACTGCTCCAGCGTCTGCGCGACGAGGCACATCGCTTTGCCGTTACCTTCTATCGCGGTCGCCATCTCAGAGAAAGTTTGCGCTCGCGCCTCGACGAGGTCCCCGGCGTTGGTCCAAAAACAAAAAAGAAACTCTTGAAAAAATTCGGGTCTATGGATGAGATTCGGAAAGCCACGGCGCGGCAGTTGTCAGAAATAGTGGGTGCAAAAAAAGCCCCAATAATAAAAGACCTTTTATAATTCCTTATTACCTCGCGCTAAACTGAGTTGGGTGTGGGGTTGACCGGGTAGTGAAAGTTTCCTTGGCCGCAAAGCGGCCCTGATAATTCTTCGGTTGCTGTTTACCCTAAAACAATACTCGAGGACTTTGAAGTTTATAGAATATGTCCTACACTAGGAAACTTCTACAACCCGGTTGACCGACCGCCTATTTTTCGGTAAGCTAGAAGACGCATGAACTTTGATCTAAAAAACATCATCTTGATAGCGGAAATAGTGGTTTCCGCTTTGCTTGTTCTCACCATCCTTCTCCAGCACCGTGGTGCCGGACTTTCCTCTGTATTCGGCGGCTCTGGCAACATCTACCGAACCAAACGTGGCCTTGAAAAGGGACTCTTTTATCTTACGATCGTCCTGATTATTTTGTTCGTTACAATCGGCATCGTTAACCTTGCTATCTCGGCTTAAAATTCTTTGGGACAAGTTCACGGGAGTAGAAAAATGGCTACTCCTTATTTTTTGTTTTGTCCTAGTAGCCAGTTCCATTGCCTACTCTCTTGAACGCAGAAGCAACAG
>Ga0075996_110_pt1 | contig 11118 bp, 10 predicted proteins | sample RifGroA2_FD_68042 | JGI IMG/M metagenome (GOLD analysis project Ga0075996, IMG submission 68042) | Parcubacteria bacterium GW2011_GWA2_51_12 | reverse complement strand
AACGTAATCGACGGCAGCGCTCAGTCGGGTATCGATTTTACAATTACTGGTTTCACGCCGAACCCGGAAACATCGGAAGGCGCGCCAGTCGGGGAACTTCCCGAGACCGTGTTTACGACTCCGATCACTTTCAATGCCGACTTCCTCAGCGACGTTGAGGGTAACGACGCAGAGTGCGTGACCTATGACGATCTCCCTCTGGGCGGCTATTTCTATTCTCAGGAAGACATTTCCGGCGGGACTTGGGAATCGCCTTTGTACAACGACCAGTTCCAGACGACTCTGACGACCCTGCTTGATTTCTTCGGCTACGACGGCAATCTCTTTGACGGCAATCCTGCCGACGATGATAACCGCAATTTCGACGCCGACGGCCACATTGTTCTCAATGTCGACCGGCCGGAACGCACGTTGGTTGTTTTGAACCAGCACAAAGTGGTCGTAGAAGAGGAAGGTCCTAACGATGACGGACCGGTTATCACTTCTGGATCCTCGGGCGGTTCGTCTGGGGGCGGCGGGGGCGGCAGTCCGGCAGACCCGAACCTGAACACACCTGCTCCTACTGTCGGTGGAGCGCAAACGCCTCCGCCGCAGGTCGCGGGCGAGACCCTGCCCCGCACGGGTATGGATATCGTGGCTATCGGGCTTCTCTTCGCGCTTGTGGGATACGGGACATTGATGCCGAAAAACGCAAAAACTGAAGAACTAAGATTGCGATAAGCGACTAGCAATAAGCGATTAGATAAAGCCCCCGCGGAAACGCGGGGGCTTTAGTTTCCTTGTCGCAGGTCGCAAATCGCCGGCCCAGGGGGGTTTGATTTACTAGGGAGTTTTTGTTAAACTTCACCCCATTACCGAGAGGTAAGCCGAATTAACTTTTATGAGTGAAAAGATCTCGCAAAGCCGCGGATTCATTAAAATACGCAATCGGTAACGGGGTAAACTTATGAAGAGATTTGTTATGAGGTTATTGCTGGTCATCGCGGTTTTCGCCGCGTTGGTATTGGTTTTGAATTTCGGGTATTTCTGGAAGCAGGCAAAATTCGCGTTTCAGAAACCCCAGCCCCTGCCGATCGCGGAAGAGCAGAAACCGCTGGTCATCGAGAAGAGCGTCGTCATAGTTGAAAGCCTGGGCATCAAGGCACCGTTGCAGTACGTTGACGAGGCAAATGAGGAAGTCTACCAAAAAGCCCTGCAAAACGGCGTCGTGCATTATCCCGGCACGGCCAAGCCCGGAGAATACGGCAACGTCTATATTTTTGGCCATTCCTCGGACAACGCCTGGTCGCCCGGGGACTATAAGACTGTTTTTGCTCTCCTGCCGCACATTGAAATCGGCGCGAAGATAGTTGTGTCGGACCAGGCCGGCAACCCCTACGAATACACCGTCATCGAGGCGAAGGTGGTTGGAGCGAAAGACACACAGTGGCTCGATCAGGGGGAATACAAGAAAAAGCGTTTGACCCTGCAGACCTCATACCCCATCGGTACGAGTTTACAGCGTTACGTCGTCATCGCGGAGATCCCCGAGGACACGACGCCGTCGGAGGACCCGAACGCGTCGTAGGTTCAGATTTAAGATGCAAGATTAGAGATTTAAGAAACGGCTCAACCGACAGGCAACTAGCGATTAGCGACTTGCGGTAGTCGACACGCGACGATCTTGAATTACCATTTCCTTCACATTTGTGAATGATTTGGTAATTAGATAAACAGCTCAACCGAGTGTTGAGCTGTTTATCTATTCCGAACTATGAGCTACTCTCTACGAACTCGATGTTTGTTTCCTTACAAGCGGGCCTTTTTCGGTATCTTTAATGACATAGCCGGCTTTCTCGATTTTTTCCCGAAGGGCGTCTGAGCGTTTCCAGTCCTTCTTTTTGCGCATCTCCTCGCGTTCGGCGACGAGTTTTTTTATCTCCGGAGGCAGGGGGTGCCGGAGTTCATCGCGAGTTAATTTGAGCGAGAGGCCAAGGATTTCGTCGAAGCGGTAGAGCGATTTGAGCTTTGCTTCGCTCGGGTATTTTGAGTCGATCATTTCCCACATCACGGCTAGGGCCTTGGGCGTGTCGAGGTCGTCATTTATCGCTTGATAGAAGCGCTGCTCAAACTCGGCGCAGCCGATCTTCGGCTCGCCGTATTCAGTGATAGTCGCGTATAGACGGTCCAAAGTATTCTGCGCGCTGTCCATAGCCTGCCAGCTGAAGTTAAGCTTCGTGCGGTAGTGCCCCTGCAGGACGAAATATCGGTAGGCGAGAGGGGAGTAGCCCTTCTTTTGCACTTCATCGAGAGTGATGAGGTTGCCCTCGCTCTTACCCATCCGAGTCTCGCTTACCATAACGAACTCCGAGTGGAGCCAGAAGTTTGCCAAGGGTTTTCCCGTGGCCGCTTCGGTCTGCGCGATCTCATTGGTGTGGTGCACGGGGATATGGTCAATGCCTCCGGTATGGATGTCGAATGGCTGACCCAAGTATCTCACCGACATGGCAGAACACTCGATGTGCCAGCCCGGGAACCCGATGCCCCAGGGAGACTGCCACTCCATTTGCCGTCGGGAATTCTCCGGTGAGAATTTCCAAAGCGCAAAATCAGTAGGGCTCCTTTTTTCCGGATTGGCTTCCACACGGGCACCCTCCCTGAGGCCGGAGAGATCCAGCCGCGCAAGTTTGCCGTAGTCAGAGAGTTTGCCTGTGTCGAAGTATATTCCGTCGGCGGTACGATAAGTAAATCCTTTCTTTTCGAGTGTTTCAATGAGGGCGATCATCTCCTTGATGTGGGCCGTGGCTTTCGGCAGGCGGTCCGGGGTGATGATATTGAGCTTCCTGATGTCGGAAAGAAACGCCTCGGTAAAAAAAGACGCGACATCCCAAGCGGTTTTTTTGTGCTCCGCGGAGGCCTTTTCCATCTTGTCCTCTCCCATGTCCCGATCGCCAGTGAGGTGTCCGACGTCAGTGATGTTCATGATATGGGTTACGCGGTAGCCGTCCGCCACCATGGCGCGCTTCAGCAAATCGGCGAACAAAAAAGCGCGCAGATTGCCGATATGCGCGTAGTCGTAGACAGTGGGCCCGCAGGTATAGAGTTTTACCTGTTTGTCCTCGAGGGCTTTGAATTCATCCTTCCGGCGGGTGAGGGTGTTGTAAAGTTTCATGCCTTCATTTTAGCAAAAACCGGGATAAAAAACAGCAGAGGGCTCCTTTGCGGGGAGCCCTGTTGAGGGAAATGGAGACGCGGATCGTCAGCGGGCGATTTCCTTAACTTTCGCGAAGAGCGAGCAACCCAGAAAGCCGACCGCGCTCCAACCGGTGATGTTGAGAGCGTTATCAAGGCTCTGGACAGGATAAACATCGTAAAAAAGGATAAGAAATCCGGTGGCCACCTCGAGGGTCATCTTTGTTTTGCCCCAGATGTTGGCCCTGAGTTTTTCGATGAGGAAATCTTGGTCCATGGCGCTGGCGAAGTTTTTGTAGATCAGAGCAGTCGTCATCAGGAGCACTTCACCAAAGAAAGTCACTGTCACCAGCCAGAAGGCGTGCTCGAGATGGATGGCGTATACGGTGCCGATGAGCACTTTATCTGCTAGGGGATCGAGGATGGTTCCCCAATCCGAGTGTTTTTGTTCAAGTTTTTGTTCCACTCTGGCCAGCGCGCCGTCCAGAAGATCGGTCCAGGCAAAGAGCGCAAAGGAAAATATCTCCAAAAATCCCTCGTACGGAAGCTCAAATACCTTCAGAGGCGCAAGGATGACGAAATAGAACACCCTGACGACCGTCACTTGGTTGGCTCTGATCCCTCGCCTGTTCAGGTATTTGGCGATAGGCATCGCGCCGTAACTTCGCAGAAGCTCATGGAGGTAATGCAGGGCCCGCGCGTGCGGACTTTTCCTCGGATCTCTCCATTCACTCATCTATGTCCTCCTTGGTTTTCCACTCAGCTTAACCCGAAAATCGCCTCTTGTCCAGCCCTAAAATGGCTCAACCCTCATCAGCGATGTGCAATTGGCAATTCGCGACTCTAAAAAAAGGCCAGCGAATTTTTTCGGGGGCTCCTAATCGCTTATCGCAAGTCGCTGATCGCTAATCTAGAACCACCGCATGCTCTTGAACGCCGCCCAGAGGGTGATCGATGCAGTTACCATTACCCCGGCGACTATCCAGAATCCTTGGGGGTGGTGGCGGAAAGGAATCCCTTCGACCCCAACCCCAAAAAGAAAGGCTACGAGGGTGGCGGGGAGGACGATTGCTGAAAAAAGCCCGATCATTCTAGTTTGCTCCTGCAAACGGTGCGTGACGATGGACTGGCTGGTTTCATGTAGGGTTTCAACGGTCTCTTTGAGAGTCTCGAGAACGTCCCAAATGTCGGTCGAGTACTCATGGAGATCGCGATAGTAAGAACGTGATTGCGGAAAGAGGAGATAATCTTTTTTTTGCTGGGGGAGCTTTTCCAGGACTGAGCGGTGAGTTTTCATCATCCGACGGAACTCGATCACGTTTTTTTTCATCAAGCTAATGCGGGAGAGCACATCGGTATCGTGCTTGTGGAAGATCTGGGTCTCGATGCCGTTAACATCCTCGTTCATGTGGTCCAGAATGGGGTAGGAACGCCGAAAGAGCGCTTCTAGTATCCGGTAGAGGAGGTACCCGCTGCCCCGCTGCATGAAACTGTCCCGGGTTTTTTGATCACCACGGACGCGGTTGAAAAGCTCGGAAATGGTGTAGATCTCTCCGTAATGGGCGGTGAGGACGAAGTTGTCGGAGATAAAAAAATCCACCTCGCCGGCGGTAATTTCCTGGGTAGTTTTGTTGTAAACTGGGAACAGCAAAACGATGTAGTCGTAGTTCTCTCCTTCGTCGATATGGGGACGCGATTGGTGACGTTCGAGTTCCTGGAAATGTATCTCGTTGAACTTGAAATTTTCGCGCACCCATCGCAACTCCTCGGCCTCCGGGCTGGCGATGTCGATCCAACGTAGATTTTTTGTGTGTATTGTTTTGACGCTCATTTCGCTTTATTTTTGTTTGCCTATTTTTAGTCTAGAGTCGCTGGCCCCATTTGTCAAAAAGCAAAAAAAGCTGTTATACTTTGACTAAGTTGACACGGAAAAAAAGATACAAATGGCATCTCCCCGCGAACTAATTGAGAGCTGGAAAAAGGAGTTTGAGAAATACACAGAGGCACAATCTGCGGGGCCTTTTAATGCATCCGCCGAGGTCAGCGACGGTATTTCGAAACTTGTACGGGATCTCGAGCATCGCAGGCAGACTGGCGAGCTCACTTCGGAGGAGAAGGAGTACCTGAGGGAAATCGATGCGATGCTTGAGAAAATCGCGCACGCGGCAAAGGCCGGCACTCAAGTCCCCACGCCGGCGAGAACTTCGCCCACAGTGTATAACATGGGTACTGGAGACATGAGCGAGGATGCAGAAGAGCAGGTCCCGTTTTTTATCCCAAATATTTCCGGTGAACAGGCGGATAAAATTATAGCCGATCTAAACAAGCAATTCGAAGAGAAGGTGATGAAGAAACTCCGCCAAAAGCCGGCGATTTTGAGGACCGAGGTTTCGGATTTTGGGCCGGGTGACGCCGAACTTCCCTCCGGCACGAACCTGAGCGAGCACATCAAAGAGATCGCCGGCGAACTGCCCGAGTCGTCATTCGCGGACGAGGACAGCCAGAAGGATCTGAGTCATAAAGTTAAATCCCATGCGAGAGCTGAATAAACGAATAGAAGAATTTTCTGAGGAGCTCTACGCCGACCTGTCTCCCGTGCCGCTTCCGGAGGAAGTCAAAGCGGACATATACGCGCGTATTGAGGAACGCTTGCATCAAGTAATCAGGGAAGCGGCAGTGTCAAAGATTTCGTCGTCCGAACTAGAGGTGGTCAAAAATTCCCTTGACCACGAGGACTATGGAAAACTTTCGGATACACTGAGCAGGCACGCGGAACTGACCGCGGAGATCCAGGAGAAGATCGAGCAGGAGCTTAAAAATTTGAAAACGCTTATTCAGCAAGAACAAAAAGATGCCGGACAACAAACGACTTGATATAGAGGGAATAGGGGAGCAAGCGGCGGCTCCAGAGGAGATCGAGAGGCAAAGCCCGATCGAGCCTTTGCCCGGTTCGGTTAACCGTGAGCTCCCGGAGGAGCGGCCAGAGCAAAAATTGGGGGAGGCGAAGGAACAGGAGCAAGTCCCTCTTTCAAGTTCGGATAAACCCATGATTGAGATGATCCCCGACCAGGGCAAACATATTCCCGTCAATAAAGTCGAGAGCGTAAAGGGTAATGAGGACGACATCATCGCCGTGTTTAGGGAGAGGGGTATACAGAACGAAAACTAAAAATAAATGAACAATTTCGGTAATCTGTTCCTTTGGCTACTGTTGACTGGTGCAGCTGCAGCGTTTGTTTTGGTTTATAGGCGGGTGTTTCGTTTCAAGTCCCTTGGGCACCGGATACTCGACTCGGTTTTTCTCGAGATCCGAGTACCCAAGGAAACCACGGCAGCTGACAAAGAGCAGGAAGCCGTGAGTGATGAGAAAGATGTTATCAGCGTCGCGGAACAGTTGCTCACAACCCTTTCGCACAGGGAGCCAAGGGGTGTCTGGGGCTTTTTCGTCGGGCCGCCCTCCCTGAGCTTTGAAATAGTAAGCGTCGAGAAAAAAATAACGTTTCTGATCAACTGCCCTAGGCGGCAGAGGGACCTGGTCGAGAAACAGATCCACGCGCAATACGCCGCGGCTCAGATAGACGAAGTGTTGCCGCCGAAAGTAGTGCGCGACTCGCGGTATGTCGCGGCAGCCGAACTGGGACTCCAAAAAAGATATTTTTTCCCCATCAAGACTTACAAACTCATGGAGAGCGATCCTCTAAATTCGCTGACGAACAGCCTGTCAAAACTTCAGGCCGACGAGGGCGGGATCATCCAAATCACAGCCTCTCCGGCAGGGCATTGGTGGCGGCAGAGAGTGGTCAGGCGGGCGCGCGATATCCAAAAAGGGAAACCGATCGAGGCGGTTTCTTCGGCAGGGTCTGCCGTCGCGAACGCTATATTTGAGGGGACTAGCCGTGTCGCGTCTGAATTTTTTGGTTCAAAAAAGAAAAATGACGGTTATCTATCGGGGCATTCCTCTCAGGAGCAGATGCACCCCCTCACCCCGCTGCAGCAGGAAGCCGTGAAACGACTCGAAGAAAAATCTTCGAAGGGTGCCTTTGAAGTGAACGTCAGGGTCGTGGTCAGCAGCAGGAGCCACAAGGATGCGCAGAGCCACATGCGAAACATACTTTCCTCTTTCATGCAGTATACGCAGGCCCCCTTTAACGGATTCCGAGTGATTACTCGGAGCAAGCGAAGGGTAACGCGAGATATGATCTATCGGCGCTTCGAGCCTAGAGTGTTCAGAAAAGTTTTGCTCAACACGGAGGAGCTGACGAGCCTTTTTCACTTGCCGACAAAATTTATGCAGACCCCTAATATAAAATGGCTTCAGGCGAAGCGCGCGCCGGCTCCGGTGAACGCGCCTGCTGAGGGGCTGCTGCTCGGGACAAATATTTATCGCGGCGTGAAAACCGAGATCCGGATCGCGAAGGAGGACCGGCGGAGGCATATGTACGTCATCGGGCGAACTGGCACGGGTAAGTCGGAATTTATGAAAGGACTCATCCGGCAGGATATAGAGAACGGCGAGGGGGTCGCGGTAGTTGATCCGCACGGCGATCTGGTCGACGATCTTCTGCAGTTCGTGCCCAAAGAACGAGCCGAGGACGTTGTTATCTTTGAGCCATTCGATCTGGAGCGCCCGATGGGGCTGAATATGCTCGAAGTAAAGAGTGAGGAAGAGAAGGACTTCGCGGTGCAGGAAATGATCGAGATTTTCTACAAACTTTTTCCTCCGGAGATAATCGGTCCGATGTTCGAGCATAATATGAGGAACGTCATGCTGACGTTGATGGCCGACCGCGAACATCCCGGAACTATCGCCGAGATACCGAGGATGTTCACCGACCCCGCGTTCCAGAGATATAAGGTCGCTAAAGTCCAGGACCCGGTGGTCCGCTCGTTTTGGGAGCAGGAAATGGCCAAAACGACAGACTTTCACAAGTCGGAAATGCTCGGCTACCTTATCTCTAAAGTGGGGCGGTTCGTCGAAAACGAAATGATGCGCAACATCATCGGCCAGCCGAAATCGGCTTTTGATTTCCGGCAAGTGATGGATGAAGGCAAGATATTGCTCATCAACCTGTCAAAGGGGAAGACTGGCGAAGTTAATTCGAAACTTCTAGGTCTGATCATTGTGTCGAAACTGCAGATGGCCGCGCTTTCACGGGCGGACGTCCCTGAAGAGAAGCGGAGGGACTTTTACTTGTATATCGACGAGTTTCAGAATTTCGTCACGGATAGCCTCGCGACGATCCTCTCCGAAGCGCGTAAGTACCGGCTCTCGCTGACGATGGCCCATCAGTATATCGCCCAGCTCGCTCACGATAATAACACCAAAATTCGGGATGCGGTTTTCGGTAACGCCGGGACGATCTCCTGTTTTCGGATCGGTGTGGAGGATGCGGAGATCATGGCCCGTGAGTTCGCGCCGGTTTTCAACGAGTATGATGTTATTAATATCGAGCGGTTCAGCGCTTATATGAAACTGATGATAAACGGCACGGCTTCGAGGCCTTTCAGCATGCAGACCATGCCGCCGATCAAGGGGCGGGGGATCGATCTGGCCTCGGGGATAAGGAAGCTATCCAAACTCAAGTACAGCCGATCCCGCGCGGAGGTGGAGACCGAGATCCGGGATCGGGCTCAGCTCGGGAAGGTAGCGCAGAGTATGACCGGGGCGGTGGAGCGAACAGCCTAGCGGGTAGGTAGTAGTGGTAGCTTGTAGGGTTGAACAGCAAGCTAGGTTTTTAGCCTCGTCTACCGAATGCCGAGCTATTTGGGGGGGAGTTGCATGGTTTTAGATTATTATTTATAATAGATATAAGAAAACTGGGTTTTTGATACAAAAAGCAGAAAAGTAAGACCAATACAAAAATTGTGGATAAATTAGGGAATTTAGCGTTGCTGGCGCAAATGCTCGACAGCGCTGAAAAAAATATACAATCGGCAAAGCAGATTTTGCGCGAGATGATGGGAACACCTCGGCCGGTTGCGACAAGTATGGCTACTGAAAGGGCCAAAGTTCTGGTCGCGCCATCAGCCGGGAAGATAATCGAGGGTGTTTTTGACGGACAGAACATGATGGGTCCGGATGGCAAAAAATATCCGGTTCCGGCGAATTACGCATCCAAATCGAAACTTATCGAAGGAGATGTCCTCAAACTCACCATCGCCGATGATGGATCGTTCATATACAAACAGATCGGACCGGCGGAGAGGTTGAAAAAGATCGGTCTGCTGACCCAAACGGAAGCAGGGGAGTATCGTGTCATCGCTGACGCGAAGACGTATAAGGTGCTTTTGGCGTCGCTTACGTATTTCAAGGCGGAGCCGGGAGATGAAATAACGGTAGTTGTGCCCAGAGATCAGGATTCGGAGTGGGCAGCTGTCGAAAATATCATCAAAAAGGGCGGGAGCGGAGGGGATGCCACAGAGGCCCCTATGCCCTCCCGTGACGTTGATCAGGATCTTGAGCTAAGCGAGGAATAATGCCCAGTAATGCAACTTCCAGCAAGTTCTTCTTTGTGTACGTTTTGGAATCAGCCGTCGACCATAATAGGTACATTGGATAAACAACAGATTTGAAAAGGCGAATCGAAGAACATAACAAAGGACGTTCATTCTCGACCAAATTTAGATCACCCCTCGGGCTGGTAGAGTACTCGCGCAAATTTCAAGCGGCGCTTGTCTCTGGAAGTTGATATACTGGGATGCTAAGCGGACTCATTCAGCAATTTATCAGGTTTGCCGGCATAGGTTTTTTGAATACGGCGGTTGATTACGCCGTTTTTAATTTGGTCGCGGCGTACCTGAATGTCTACCGGGGGCAGGGCGTCGGATACATCACAGCGACGTCGTTCACCGTAGCGGTACTCCATAGTTATTTCTGGAACAAACACTGGGCATTCAACGTCCGTCCGGAGGAAGGTTTTTGGAAGAGTGCCGGACAGTTCATAGCGGCGGCCGCTCTGGGAGCCGGGGTCGTCGTACTTATCCTTTTCGGGGCCGAGAAGGTTTATGACCCATTGTATTACTTTTTTATGCTCGCCCTGCTTCTTGTAGGGGAGCTAGTATTGTGGCGGATTTTCAGACTCCGTGACAACCCGGTCACGGCACGGTCTGGAAAAGAGCTGCTATTTTTTTTAGTTGTCAGCGTAGTCGGTATATTGATAAACTTTGCCATCGTTTCGGTCGGAACCTTTGCCATCGTTTCGGTCGGAACCGCCAAGGTCGATCCGCTGTTTGGTCTCAACCAGGAACTGTGGACGAACCTCATCAAAATCGGGGCGACATGCATCGCTTTGGTCTGGAACTTCATCGGCTACAAGATATTCGTGTTTAAGAAATAGCCAGAGAAATGAACAGAACTTACGCTTTTGTCGCTGTTGTTGCGCTGATAATAATCTTGCTTTTCGTGACCTGGTTGACCAGATGGGGTGACTTTAATCCTTTCTGATTGATAGTGAATAAGCCCTAGAAAAAGGGCTTTTTTTGTGTTATATTTATATCATTATGAGCCAGGTATTATATCGTAAATATCGACCGCAGACATTTGCTGAGGTCATCGGTCAGGATGTAATAAAAACAATTTTGCAAAATGCTCTCAAGCATGGGCAAGTCGCCCATGCTTATTTATTCACGGGTCCCCGCGGGGTAGGGAAGACGACGGTGGCGAGGATCCTGGCAAAGGCGGTCAACTGCCTGCATATGCAGCAGGATGGGGACGCGGATAACAAGTGCGCGAATTGCGAGGCGCTGCGTACAGGGAGGTTTCTCGACTTGGTCGAGATCGATGCCGCTTCCTACACTGGAGTCGATAACATCCGTGAGATAATCGAGCACGTTCGATTTGCGCCCACTACCGGAAAGTACAAGGTCTTCATCATCGACGAGGTCCACATGCTTTCGAAGGCGGCCTTTAATGCTTTACTCAAGACTCTGGAAGAGCCGCCAGCCCAC
>Ga0075996_123_pt1 | contig 12625 bp, 16 predicted proteins | sample RifGroA2_FD_68042 | JGI IMG/M metagenome (GOLD analysis project Ga0075996, IMG submission 68042) | Parcubacteria bacterium GW2011_GWA2_51_12 | reverse complement strand
AATCCCGATCAGCGTCATCATACCCGGAAGCCTTCCTCTTATTTCTCGCCATGCTCCGGCAAGAAAGACCCAGCCGCCGTAGAAAAACACAATTGAGCCCAGTGCGAACGACAGATACTCTGAACCGGAGAAATCAGGCGGAGACCATTTGAAAATCTTTTCAACGACATCGGCATACAGCACGACGGGAATCGTAAGGGCAAGACTCACCCAGAATTTTCGGAAAAACATGGTAGTGCTGTGACCGGCATGCTTACCTGCGCTGAGCGAAGTCGAAGTGTCGTGAGCAGCGTGATCCATGGTCTCCTTTTTTCTTTTTGCCGACACAAGATTCATCCCGCATTCAGGACACATGCCGGGCTTGTCCTGCCGGACCTCAGGATGCATCGGGCATGTAAAAATTGGTTTGGTATTTTCTTCCATGAGTTCATTATAACTTAAAACGGCTCAACCTGGGTTGAGCCGTTTTTTTCGTATCAATTATTCCTTACTTCCAGCCTACATTCAGGCTGCTTACACCCGCGTCAATATTGATTTCCACTTTTTTCTGGGCTGATGCGTAATTCTCGGACTCATACTCGCCTTCACCCAGACTGCGGAAATCCTGGAAATTCCGCGAGGAGAGGCCCCCGTCCACAACAAGTTTGGCGCCCACGGTACGCGGGATAGTGATGTTTATCGAACTCGCCCCGGCATCCACAGCGACCCGGCTGGTGGCCTGCTTATCGCCGAATATGAGGTCGAGGCTCGATGCCCCGGTATCGAGATTGAAATCCGTTACGTTCACCGAACTTAGATCAATTTGTAGGTCAGACGCTCCAGAATCGATGTTCAGCCGGATTGGGACATCATTTGAGAGATTGACCGTGAGTTCATTCGGATTTTTTCGATAGATACCCCGAAACCGCCGTGCACACGGACCGATCCGGCGCCGTGGTTAAGGGTTACTTCCGCGACTTTCACGCCCTGCCCTTTGGAGATATCAAAATTCTGCGTCTTTACTTCCCCTGCAGGGGCCGTAACAAAAGCGGCAAAGACCAAACCGACAATGACAATGACAGCGATAATGGTAATGGCGCCGCCGACCCATCCGCCTCGGGAGAGCAGGGACAAGCCGCCGATGATGATGAAGAGCGGCCACAAACGTGAAACTATTCCCCACACATCAATAGAGCCGAGCCACCCGGTATTTTGCGCGAGCAGGGACAATCCGACGAAGATCACAAACAAACCGACAACCAGGCGCCAAAAACCGCCTCTCTTCTCGTAATGATGGTGATGAACTTCCCTCACAGTCTCTTTCGGAGGAGGCGGAGTCGCCGGCGGCGGGGTAGAGTTGAACATATTGCTCTCCATGACCTTAATCCCTTTTCTTTTTAAGTATAGCGACACCAAGAATCACAATGAACAAAGCCCAAATGACCCCCCAGTTGAAAACCGTGCGAGGAAAAAGGATATTCACGAAAATCACAAAACCTACCAGCACCACTCCAAGCCCGAGAATATTCCGTTTATCGGTAAACCAGCTGTCATCTTTTTTTACGTCTTCCGCAAGCTTCCTAATGCTCTCGGACATGTCATTGGCCGCGGCCTGAATATTTTCCTTAAACTGCTGCCTGTCCGGGGCTCCGCTGCTTGGATGTCTTGGTATGAGTACGGCCAGAAGGATGTACAACAGTACCCCAAATCCGCCGGCTACAACGAAAAGTAGGAACAGGGCGCGGAAAATAAGCGGATCGATGCTAAAATAATCCCCTAGCCCACCGCAAACGCCGGCGATGATTTTGTCGGTGCTTGAACGGTATACTCGCCTAGTGTTGTCTGTCATTGGTATTATTGATTCTAAAGATTTATATTACAATATAGCAGTAGAAAGGGTATCTTGGCTAGCGCCTACTTGACACCAACGGAATATCGGGCTACACTGTAGCGTTTCTCTAGTAAGCGACACACAGTACCAAAGGAGGTGCTTATGTCCCCAGCAGTTGCTGTTCCCCGTTTAGACGAACTGTATGAGAGGCTTTTTCGGCCGCTCGACGAACTCCTGAAGCAGGTCCCGCGTATTTACCACTCGCTTTCCGGGGCCGACACGGGTATTGATGGATTTTCCTTCACTGTCTGGTTTTCCGAGGACTTCTCCTTGCGAGCCCGTTTCTGCAATGACGGAACTTGCGAGCTGATGCATTCGGGAATTCCCTCCTATTTCCCCCGGCCTTTGCGCCTATCCCTCGACAACGGTCTTTGGCGGTTCGCCAATGACTTCCTCGACAACTTCCATCACGCACACCCACAGTCGGAGACTGAGGAAAAAGCGAGGAAAATCCTTGCACCTTGCGCCTAACGGCAACGCTCGTCGTCCCCCGCCCCGCGAGAGATTTCCATTCTTTGGAGCTCTTTCTCGCGGGGCTTTTTTTTGATGCAAAAAACGGCTCAACCGAGGGTTGAGCCGTTTCCAAATACTGACTTTAGCGCTTCTGCCACTGCGGGGCGCGCCTTGCTCTCTTCAGGCCCGGCTTCTTCCGCTCCTTCTTCCGCGAATCACGGCTCAGGAGTCCTTCCTTCTTGAGCACCAATCTCTGACCTTGATCCGCCATGACGAGCGCCCGGGAAAGACCGAGGGCTACGGCTTGCGCCTGGCTGTTTATACCGCCGCCGCGTGCATCCGCGACCACGCTATACTTTTTGCTCATTCCAGTGAGTTCCAGGGGGTCAGTAGCGTACTTCTGCAGATGAAGCGTCGGAAAATATATGGCCAAGGGTTTTTTGTTGACTACAAAACTTCCATCCCCGCCCTCTGTGAGTTTGACGGTCGCGATTTTCGCGGGCTTCTTTGCTGTCTGGTCAGGTTTTTTAGTACGAGGGGTCATATTATGCTTCTATCTTTCTATCTATCTTAAAATTATGTTTGTCGTCAGGAACTATCTTGAGACGCCGCAATGCCAAAGTGCGGAGCCGGTTCACCGGGAGCATATTTCGCACGGCATGGATGATGATTTTCTCCGGCGATTTCCGGAGCACCTCAGCCACTGGTCGACGCGTGATCCCTCCCGGGTATCCCGAAAATGAAATTAACTCCTTATGGGACATTTTGCGTCCGGTGAGTTTCAAATTACTTGCATTTATCACGACCACAAAATCGCCAAGATCCATGTGGGGCGTAAACGTTCGTTTGTGCTTGCCGCGCAGGATAGTTGCCACTTGAGTTGCGAGCCGGCCCAAAGGAAAAAGTGAAGCGTCGATCTGGACCCACGCCCGTTTGATTTCCGAGATTTTGGGGAGTGTTGTTTTCATTTCACCAGCTCTAAAATGACTTTTGTGGTGCCATCACGGAATTCCCCGCGACGCAAAATACGCGTATAGCCGCCGGGACGCGCCGAATACCTTGGCGAGAGCACTTCAACCACTTTCTTTGTCGCATTCAAAGACAGATCGCGACGCAGCAGCCGGATAGCGTGCAAGCCCGATTTCTTGCCGCGAGTGATCATTTTCTCTACCGCAACACGCGCCAAACGAGCCCGCGCCTGAGTGGTTTCGATACGCTCGTAGAGTATAAGGGAAGTCGCGAGGGCCCGGAGCTCTTTACGCTGCCTGTCGGGACTCCCACGAAGATGTCGTTTCTTCCTATGACGCATCGTTTTTCTCCTGCAGGATCTTCAGTATCTCTTCGATCGACTTGTTCCCCAATCCTTCGAGTCTTTCCAAATCCACCTGATTCATTTTCTTTAGCTCCGCCGCGTTTCTTATCCCGTTCTTAAAAAGTGCGTTATAAGCCCGGTTTGATAGTCCGAGGCTCTTCAGGTCCCCTTCGGCTTCCACCTCAGGCGGCACCACAGCGGTCGCTTCCGCATCAGCTGCGTCAACGGCGATGGATGGTTCGTACTCGCGTCTAGGCTTCTTATCTTCGACCTGCATTTCCGCGGTCTTCAGAAGCGCGAAATGATCCACCAAAATCTGGGCGGCCAGGTCCATCGCCTCTCGGCCGCTCACGGTCCCGTCAGTTTCCATAGCTTCTCGCTTTCGCGTATTTCCACCGGTACATACCCGCGGCCCCTTTCCACGGTAATTTCCATGTAGAACTCTCCGGTCTTCGAGTCAAGCGTCGCGATCGTCAGATCTTTATTGATTATTTCCACTCGGGAATCCGGTTTGATGTCCGCGGCGGTGACCGTTTTCTGCCCCTTTGCTTTGAGTTCGAGCTTGACCGGTTCGTCCGAATCGAGCTTGAGCCGCAGCTGTTTGAGGTTGAGTATGATATCCACCACGTCTTCGGTGACTGCTGTAACAGTAGAAAATTCATGGTCCACCCCTTTGATTTTGACCGCGGTCACGGCCGCGCCCGGCAAGGACGAGAGCAGTACCCGACGCAAAGAATTCCCGATCGTCACGCCGTACCCGGGGTAAAGCGGTTCGATAATAATTTGGGATTTAAATTTCTCTTCCTTGGAGAAATAAATCTTATTCGGTAGCGGGATGAGATTTTCCATGTTTTTTCTTAAAAATTAGGTTTTTAAATTGATCTTGTCCGAGACCAGGGTTCCCCTGGGCGAGGACACCTTGGAAAGAGGAGGAGCTCGCCTTGGCGAGCGTTCCTGGGGGAAAAACCGTTTGGGTTTTCCCTTTCCAAATCATCTGCTGTAATGTTCGATGATGCGGTCCATCTGCAGTGTCGAACCAGTGCTTTGCATCGTCGGCTTGGCCAAGACTTTACCAATCATGTCCTTGGGCTGAAGACTGAGCCATTCCTGGGTCTTGAAATCCTTGAGCGCTGGTTCGCGCGCGGCGACAAATTTAGTGGCTCGCTTTGTGGAATTAATCCCAACGGAATCCCCTACCTTAAGGGCGTAAGAGGGTATATCTACCTTTTTCCCATTCACGGTCAGAAATCCGTGAGAAGCGATTTGGCGTCCTTGGGCCCGGCTGGTCGCAAAACCAAGTCGGTAAGCGACGTTATCGAGCCGTAACTCCAGGGACTGCAGTAGAACTTCCGAAGTGAGCGCCTTGTTTTGCCTGCTTCTCTCTACATAGCGGCGGAACTGCCGCTCGTTCACGAGATATGTCCACTTTGCCTTCTGCTTTTCGAGAAGCTGGGTGCCATACTCCGAGCGACGAATGCGGCTCTGCCCATGCATGCCCGGGGGGTAATTGCGTTTCTGCAAATACTTTACGTCTTTGTCGCGCAGGGCCTCTCCAACCCGGCGAGCTAGTCTGGTTTTTGGTCCGGTCCTTCGCATGGCTACACCCCGTAATACAACTTCGATTGGCTAAACGAAAATTTAGCCAAAAAGTTTAATGAATATTTACTATTTCTCATTCTACGCATATTTGAAAATTATTCTTAATTAGGGAACTAACGCACAGCTATCGAAGTTGATATACGGGGCTACACTCTCCTCACTTTCTTGGGGCGGACACCGCCGTGGCGGATAGGCGTCATATCCTGAATGGACAGGACTTCCACGCCTGAGCTCTGCAAAGCGCGGATAGCGCTGTCGCGTCCGCTCCCGACCCCTTTGATAAATACGTCAACCTGCTTTATCTCAAAATTTTTCAGTTTGCCCATAGTTTCTTCCATGGTGCGCTGAGCTGCGTACGGGGTTGATTTCTTGCTCCCTTTGAAACCAGTGAGTCCCGCGCTTCCCCACCCGAGCACCTGGCCGACAGGATCAGTCACCGTGATAATGGTGTTGTTATATGTAGACTGAACATAGATCCGTCCCTGCGGAACCTTACGCTTGATGCGTTTGCCAGCGCTCTTGGTCTGCCCCTTGCCGTCGGCGGCTCCCTCGATCGTTTTTACTTTTTGTTCGCCCATAAATACGACTAAATATACTGATTAAGTCTTCTCCGAGGTCGCTTTGCGGCCGGAACCCGCGGTCTTTCTAACATTCCCTCGTACAGTGCGCGAATTGGTCTTTGTGCGCTGTCCTCGAACCGGGAGACCGCGAATATGCCTCACCCCGCGGTAAGCGCCGATTTCCTTGAGCCGCTTTATATTGAGCTGGACTTCCTGCCGGAGCGCTCCTTCGACTTTGAAATTACTCTCGATGAAGTCGCGGAGCTTGCCTACTTCCGCCTCGGTCAAATCTTTGGTCCGTTTGTTGGGATCAAGTTTTATCGCCTGCAAGATCTTCTTCGCGCGCGTAGAACCAACCCCATAAACATACTGGAGGGCAGCTTCGATTCTTTTTGGAAGCGGGAGATTAACCCCCGCGATACGTACATTGGCCATTGTTTTGCTTGTAGGAATTAGCTTGTAGGAGTCTCCCGTCTACCACCTACGACCTGCCAGCTACCGCCTAATCACCCTTGTCTCTGTTTATGCTTCGGATTGTCGCAAATCACAAAAATCCTGCCCTTGCGACGGACGATTTTGCATTTATTACAAATTCTTTTTGCAGACGCTCTTACCTTCATAAATCAACGGAAGAACCGATGAACGGAAGAACTTATAAACAATCTCTGTCCTTACGTTTTTCAGTTTTTTTGTTCTTAAGTCTATTAAAGTCTCCTGGTAATCCTTCCCCGTTTTAGATCATACGGAGTGAGCTCGAATCGAACGCGGTCGCCGCGTAAAATCCGGATATGGTGAACCCTCAAACGACCGGCCAAATGTGCCAATATTTCTTGGCCTGACCCGTCGATTTGTACGCGAAACACAGCATTAGGCAAAGCCTCGGTTACTTTGCCTTCCAACTCGATAGTTTGCTTACTTGGGTCCCCGCCTGTCTTCCCGAGTTCGTGTGGAGCTGTAGGATTTATCAAGATTGAGAAAATTTACTATTAACGCGATAATAACACGGGTTTCCGGATACGTCAAATCCCCCGGTTGGGATAAAAAACTAGGGCGCCCGCGGTGTGAAACCACGAAGCGCCCTTCTCACAAGGTGCGTCTCCTAAATTCTGTCAGGCTGCGCGCTCCCTTATGACAATTACAGTGGTCGGCTCGAACCCGACAAATCGCAGAACATCCCATTGTCCACGAACATCAAGCCGACCGCTCACATAATCCCGTGCCCTTACCCAATCAACCCTGGCAAGACCCGGCTCCATTGCGGAGTGGATTTGTCGTGTCCGTTCCACCAGTTCCTGCTCGCTGGGTCTTATGCCCTGCTGTTCCCGAAGTTCCTTGTCAGCGAATTTCCAGACTTCCTTCCAGGTGGAGTTTCTTCGTTCTTGCCAAAGTTTATGAGCGACTACCCGGACCAAACAGTCAAAATACTCATCCGGGACGACCCAGATATTGAAGCCGTTCAGAAAACTCCTCTCATGCTGCTCCGCCCATTGCCAATCCGACGTAGCGCCATTACCTGAGGCCAGGTATGCACCGAGGTGCTGACGCTTAAGACTGCGAAAATATGCAGCCTCGCGGACTCTGTGACGAAAAGCACTTTCCGAAATGACCCTAGCGTTTTCGCTCATGACCTCCTCCTTGAGGCATAGGTATCAAACGATTATATCACTTTTTTGCCCATACAAAAACCGCCCCCGCGGACGGCTCAAATACCTATCATGATACGTATCTGAATACGTATCAATCTCTCTAATCTTGGCTTTCCTCCGGCAGTTCAGAGAGAAATTTCAAATGAATATTTTTACCAAACTTCGGCGCCTTCTTCACCCAGAACGGCGAGAAACTCACTTCCGCTCCTTGTACTTCGGGACGGGAAAGTAAAATTTCCTTTATCTCCTCAACATTTTTTCCCTTGAGCCTGGATCGCAGCTCCTCCTCGTCGAGCTGGTAAACAATCTCTCCCTCGTAATGCGCGATTATAAGGGCCTGCCCTTCATTCAAATTAATGTTCACGACATTGAGCTGCAGCCGGCTGTTCTCCGGATCCTTGAGCTTCTTGTTGAAAGGAAGCAGTCTCTCGATGCGCGACCGGATAAGCGCTCGCACTTCCGCCTCGTCAAAGACCAAGGCACGGAGCCGCAAGCGGACAGCTACTTCAAAAACTGAAACTTCCGTTCCCGGTTGGACCGAAGTACTCTGCTCGATTATCTCAGAGCTGATCGCACCGTCGGGAATACGCAGCCCGGGGTTTTCGGAAAACAATGTTTGCTTCGCGCGATCAATGGTTTCCTGACGAACCGTCTCAAGAGCCTGGAGGAGATCGCCTTGGGTCACAACCTTGATTTCTTTAGTAGTGCCGCCCGCTATGCCATCGGCGACCACCGCGTAAAGCGCTTCGGGCTGGTTACCGAAAGCCTCATTGGTTATCTCGAGACGCGCCCCTTCCTGCAAATTGTACTGTTCTCCCGGACCCGCAGCTACCACCGGCACGGGCGGGATGAGACTCGAGGGGTCGACTTCCTGGTCGGTGAGGCCGATAAACGCGGTGGGGCGAATATTGCTTACATCCTGAGTAAAAAAATATTGCTTGCCGTTTGCCTCGATCACGGTGGTGTCCTTGCGGAGGATGAGCGTGCTCTTTGAAAAATTATATATATAGACAAAACCCGAGGCCGTTTGACCGATATTGCGCGCTCCTGTCGGGGCAAAGGCCTTGCTCCCCGGCACTTCCTGATCCAGAAGTTTCCCTGGTACGACCAGTTCGGTCGAATCGGCATTTTGCCCCTCCTTGTCGACTCGTATTTCAAAATCTCGAGTGGTCGGTTCGGTTCGAAGCGCCACCGCCACCGTCGCCTGCGGGAGAACGAAGTAAACAAGCAAGACCGCGACTACGACAACTCCGGCGACCGAACTCGCCACCGCTCTGCGCCATTTCGGCCTTGGCAAGATTACCGCCCCTAGAGACGGCAAAAGTTCGGGTAGCTTTTTCGGTGACGATATCTTTTTTTCGACCGGCAAGGACTTCCAAATGGGAACGGAAGTTTTCGACCGATGCGATTTCGGATTAATATCCAGACTTTTCATATTGCGGCAGAATAAATAATTTCCCAGGGATCAAATCGTCGGGATAATTTTCCGGATTTACCAGAAAGTCAAGCGTGCGCGGGTCTTTCGTTCCCGTGAAATACATGGGCAACGCCACCCGTAGATCGAAACGGGGCAGCTCTCGCACTTGAGATTCGATGAGCTTCGGCAGGTATTTGTAGTTCAAATTCGGAACAAATTCAAAATTTTTCTTCGTCTCCCCTTCCCGTGAAAGTCGGCCAGATTCGATTACGTAATATCCCGCGCCATTTTCGATCTCATACTGTTCGCTTTGTTCCTGATTTTGGGCTGCCTGCCAGCATCCGGTGACCAAGACTTCCTTGCCGGGGTTAACAGCGGTAACCCCGAATCCCGGAGGCACGATGAGCTTCTCTCCATGTCGAAGCGAGAACAGATACAATTCCTCTAGACGGCCAGGGTCTGCGGACGGCCGCTGGAGGATGAAAAAAACCTCTCCCACCAAAACTTCAAAAAGCTGGGGGTATGTCACGGATGTCCCTGTGAGTGCCAGGTCAGTGTGACGGCTATAGATGTCGCGACGCGACGCGCGTGCTATCGGGTCTTTCAGATAGGTCTTAAGGTGCGCTTGGTCCGTGACCTCTACGCTGGACGGACGAAGGCCGGGTCCGAACTCCAAAGAAAAATCCTCTCGCAGCGCGATTGGTAAGCCGGAGGTTTTTTCTATGGCGAGCATGAAAAAATTATATCACCGCTCGCCATAAAGCGTCTAATGGGGCATTGCGGGAAAGCTCAAATTTTGATTTCCTGGAGCGCGACCCTCGATTTCCAAAAGAAATAAGCGATTGCCGCGAATGTGACGGACGGGGAAGCCCACTGCGGAACATGGAAGCCGAAACCATCAAAGAGCATCACTAGACCGAGGAATAAAATCGAATACATAGCGCCATTCTTTAGGAACCGGTATTTTTTTATGCGCTCGATGTTGCCGATGGTTATCTGTCTGACGACTATCGCTCCCAAACTGTTGCCCAACAGGATCAAAGGCACGGAAAGCGTAAAAGCAAACGCCCCCAGGACTCCATCAATGGAAAAAGTGGCGTCGATGACTTCCAAATAAAAGATCTTGCTCACGTCGGACAGTCCGCCGGTCATGAGCTCCTTCTCCTTCGCCGCGGCATTTTCTTTGAACCCGTGAGTGATGAAAAAAGTCGTAGAGCCAACGACAGCCGCGAACGCCAAGTAAGGATCGATCTTGAGCGACTGCCAAACGATGAAACTCAGGAGGATCGACACCACGGCGTAAAACCAAACGCCCTGTGAATGGAAAAACTTCTCGCCATACAGACCGTAGTTTTTCGGCTCGAGAAACAGCCAATGCAGAAACAAAAACACCAAGAACATGCCGCCTGCCATCAGAAGCAGCGGCGCCGCTTTATCCACGGCCTCTCCAACGGTCGGGTCGGACGAGAAGGAGGCGGTGATCGCGCCCCAAGGCCCCAGCTCCGGCACAGAGAGCCAAACTATGACAAAGGGGAGAAGACCCCTAACGGCGAATACAGCAAAAAACAGACCCCAGACCAAAAACCACCGCCGCGCCTTCGCGCCCATGGTCGAGAGCACTTCGGCATTGATGATCGCATTGTCGACGCTGGAGATCGTTTCAAAAAGACAAAGCCCGACAACTATTAAAATGATCGAAAATATATCCATGTTACTCCGTTATCGCTTTGATCCTTCTGATCCCCGAGGCGACCGACTCTTCTTTCACGATTTTAAGTTTTCCGATCTGCCCAGTGTGTTCGACATGCGGCCCTCCACAAAACTCCAGGGAAAATGCCTTTTCAAATTCCGGTTCATGGACGCTCGCGCCTTTCGGGCCTATGGAGTACACAGATACTTGGTCCGGATATTTTTGACCGAACTCATGCTCAGCATGAAGCCGCTCGGCTTCATCTCTGGCCATTTCTCTCCGGATGACCGGAAGGTCCTCGGCAATTTTTTCATTGACTATCCTCTCAACCTCTTTTTTCTGTTCGTCCGTCATTTTCTGATCGCAGCTGAAATCGATGCGCAGCCTATCCTTCGTGATATGGCTGCCACGCTGTTTGACGCCCGCGCCCAGTACGATCTGCAAAGCTTTCAGAAGGAGATGATGCGCGGTATGAAGTCTGGTCGTCTGCTCAGATGCGTCCGCCAGTCCCCAGATGCGTCCGCCAGTCCCCCTTTGAAACGGCCGGCCGAGGAAGTACGGGAGAGTGCTTGGTGCTTTTTAAACTCCGTTCTAAATTCTGTCCAAGCTGATCTATAAAATGGCGACTCTTTCACGGACATGCCCGCTCCGTCCTGATAATAAGGCAAAATGTAGAGGCCGTAAGTTTGGCCCCTCAGGACTATGTCGGCCTTGGAGACTATTTTCAACTGAACGGCTTGGCCTGAGCCGTTCACAATATCTAGCCGTATGACGACGTTCCTAGTCTGGCCCTTATCTAATACCTCCGGTTTGTCCAGAATGAATGAAATTATCTTGTTAGCAGGCTGGTCGATTTTACTTATCACTGAGCCGTCCACTACGAGTCGGATGTTTCTAATATCTGAGTCACCTGCGCTTCCATTCTGTGTGAAAACTATTTTGGATGCTTCAACTTTTTCCACACTATCGTTAATTATCTGGAGTGACGCGACGGCGTAGTCCTGAGTACCCACTTCCTGTGTTGTAGTCGATGGAAAGGCGCTGGCCTTGACCGTTGCCGTCGCAATCGTGATCTTGTTGTTCATTGTCATGAGATTGCCGCCGATTGGGAGTGCCCCTGAGAATGTAGCTGATCCCAAAAGCGTCATGTCGACTAATGCTAAGGATGCCTTTTCGGATGAGTTTAAACTCACCCCCATGTGAGCCGCAAGCATGATGCTCTTGGTTGTGCCGTTAGCTATTCTAATCGGTCCTCTGAATGTAGTCCTATGCTGTGAGCTCAAAGTGAGCTCACTACTAATTCGATTGGCTTCTCCCATGGAAACGCCGTTTGAGACATCCAAAAGAATGATATCTTGAAAATTCGAATCAACAGCGGGGCCCATCCGCTCCACAATCAGCGTGTCGATTGTGACATCGCCGCCGGTCGCGGTGAGGTTTACTTTGGTGAACGGAACACGGGCCGCGCTCTTCACGACGGTGCTCGCCGACGGGGTGTCACCTGCCAGAGAAACTGTCAGGTTGCCAGTCGATGCCATAACAACAGGGGTTTGAACGAGTTTAGCTTCTCGCTCCCTAACTAATTCTTCCGTTAACTCTGGGGGAAATCCGTACGTTTGTAGCAAATTGAACGTCGCTTTGCCATCCACTACTAGCAGTTTTTCGAAATATTTGAGGCCCGAAGACAGTTTTTTGTGAAATTCCAAATCTTCACGGGCGAGAGCCTCGACGATTTTCTCCTGACGTTTCAGAAGTTCCGGATAGGCCTCGCTGTATTTATGAATTACAACAGCTCCTATTTCCGTACAAAACTCCTGTTCTATTCCCAATACTTGTCCATACCTGACCGCGCGGCGGATCAGCCGCCGGAGGATGTACCCGCGGTCTTTGTTGGAGGGCACGACGCCGTCAGCGATGATGAATGTCGCCGCGCGGATGTGGTCAGCGACAATCCGCTCGGCTTTGATATCCTGTTTTTTTGCCAGTTCCCGGATTTTCTCCAGGATCGGCAAAAATAGTTCCGTCTCGTAAACACTCTCTTTCCCTTGTAAAATCGTGACTATCCGCTCAAGACCCAT
>Ga0075996_113_pt1 | contig 12658 bp, 11 predicted proteins | sample RifGroA2_FD_68042 | JGI IMG/M metagenome (GOLD analysis project Ga0075996, IMG submission 68042) | Parcubacteria bacterium GW2011_GWA2_51_12 | reverse complement strand
CTCGCCCCACGAGCACAAATCGCTCGTCTTTGATGAGCTCGTTGTGCACTGTCTCCTTGTGCGCCAACCGCCTGTCAAACGACTGCTTGTTTATCATCTCTGCAATTTGCGCGTAGTGCTCCGGTTTGCCGTGATGCTGGAGAACCAAAAAAGCCTTGTCACCAATGTCGCGTGGTTTTATTTCTGGCCAAGCTGTCAGTCCCCATTCTCCGAAACTGTTCCTCGCAAATATCACGGCAAGCGAAAGATAATTCTCCAAAACCTCGTCGCTCAAGTTCTTGGTATCCTGGTCTAGCTTCTCGCGTACTGCCCGCAAAACCGCGTCCCGTTTCTGCGGTTTTTGGGCTTGTTCAAAAACTGCATTCCCAGCCGTCGATATTTTCTCGATCGTTTCCCAGTCCAATCCCGCGACATACCATGAACGATGGTATTTTTCATCCCCTGGGAAAAGTGAAAAGCGTGGAACTACCTGCAGAATAAACAATACCGCCCGCCGGTTCACTTCATTGCTTCCTGCGACAAGTAAAGCGTCGAGTAAGGTGGTTTCTCGCATTATTTCGCCGTGTTCCTCGATGATTTGAAAAATGAGCTCCACCGCGCTCTTGAGGTTCGCGCCCAAAGGAGCTGTCTCCAGCTTCCTGAGCGACTCTTTCTCGATCTGCCGCACTCGCTCTCGGGTGAGATTCATTTTCTTCCCGATCTGCTCGAGGGTCTGCTCGGTTCCGTCCTCGAGTCCGTAGCGAGCCATCAAAACCTGCTTGTCGCGTGGTTTCAGACTCATCAAATATTCAGAAATAAAACTCTGCGGGTTAAATGACCGCAAAGTCGCGCTCTGCTGAGAGTAGCTCACGGTATCAAGTATTCCCCCGCCGTGTCCGGAAGACTCGTCCCCCGGATTCTTCTCATCAACTGTTGCCATGGCAAAAACCTAAAAGGCTTAAAAATTCGCCTCTAGTATATCACAATTGACCCCTCTTGTCAAATTGTGTTATTTCTGTACCACAGATAAAGGATCGGGCTCGCGATGAAAATAGACGAGTATGTCCCAAAGACGACGCCGATAAGAAGTGCGAGGACAAAATAAAAAATCGACTGCCCTCCGAACAGAAGGAGCGAGGTGAGGACGAAGACCAAGGTCGAAGAAGTGTTGATCGAGCGCGCAAAAGTCGAAGCCACTGAATGATCGATGAGCGCCTGCATGCTCAGGTACGGGTGCCTTTGGAGATTTTCCCGCACACGGTCGAAGACTACGATCGTATCGTGAACCGAAAATCCGAGGATCGTCAAAAGCGCTGTGATAAACAGGCTATCGACTTCAACTCCCAAAAAATGACCAAGCGCCGCGAAAACCCCGATCGGTATCGCGAGGTCGTGGATGAGCGCGACAATAGTCGCCGCACCGAGATGCCATGCTTTTACCTTGCCGCGTCGCATTTCTTTTCCTATCTTCCGGAAAGCGTAAGTAATATAAAGGACGATGCCGAGAACCACTAGAACTGTTTGCCAATAAGCGCGGCGCAAAAGTTCGCGGCCGATAGTCGGCCCTACATTAAGAAAACTTTCCTCTTCAAAATCTCCAAATTTCTCTCTCAGTGTGGCCTGCAAAAGCGTCTTCTCTTCCTCGGTAAGGTTCTTGGCCTTGATAACAATGCTGCTCTCCCCCGCTGACTGGACCGAAACGTCCCCAAACCCGGCGCTCAAGAGCTCTTCCCTGACCGCAATAGCTTCGACTGGTGCGGCAAACCCGAATTCCCCGCGGGAGCCGCCGACGAAATCAATGCCGAAATGCAGCCCCCAGATTGCAATGCCAGCAATAGCGGCAACGAGAAGCGTTCCGGATAGAGCGAACCAAATTTTGTAGTATTTTGTAACGCTAAACATTCTCGTTCTTTTTGTGGCCGTAAAGGATCGGGTGCTTTGCCAGATCAAAAGACATGAGCATTCGCAAAAAGGTCCTGGAAACTGTTATCGCGGTAAACATCGAGAGAATAATGCCTATGCCCAAGGTGATGGCGAAGCCGCGGATAATAGAGCTGCCAAACCAAAAAAGTATCAAACAAGTGATCAGTGAAGAAGTATTTGAATCGCGAATGGAAAGCCATGCCCTTTTGAACCCCTCGCGTAACGCTTGTTCCAAAGGTAACCCTTTCCGAACTTCTTCGTTCGTCCTCTCAAAAATCAGAATATTGGCGTCAACCGCCATGCCGACGGATAGGATGAAGCCAGCAATACCAGGCAAGGTCAGTGTAATGGAGAGAGGGGGCGGCAGCGCCGCCGAAATTTTAAACACTGCGAGGACAAGAAACACATAGACAAGCAACGCTAACGACGCGACCAGGCCGGGTAAGCGGTAATAAATAATCATGAAGACCACGATGCTTAAAAGGCCCAGAATGCCAGCGACGATACTCTTCTGAACTGACTCCTGTCCCAGCGACGGCCCGATATTTTCCTGGCTTAGTAGCCGTATCGGAACAGGTAAGGCGCCCGAATTCAGCCGAGAGGTCAGTTCCTTGGCTTCATCGATCGTAAATCGCCCGGTTATCACTGCCTGACCAGCGGTGATTTCCTGCTGTACCACCGGCGCCGAGATCGGTACGCCGTCAAGGAATATGGCGAGCGACTTGCCGACATTGCGCTTTGTGATCTGCGAAAAAAGCTCTTTTCCCTCCCCGTCAAAATGCAGGGAGATCTGCGGGGCGTTGGTGTTCGGGTCGAATACGATCTCTGATCGATCCAAATGTTTGCCTGATAAACCCGTCGGCCGATAATATAGACCGAAATCGATCAGCGTCTGGTCTTCGGGGACGACATAGTCCGGGTTTTCCTCACGAAAATCCAAGAACGGAGTCAGCCCGATCTGCCCCACCGCCGCTTCAATATCCCTCACTCCGGGAAGTTCAACGATAAGCCGATTATCCCCTGCCCTCTGCACCACGGGTTCGGTAACCCCGAAGGCGTTAACACGCCTCTCTATGACCCCACGCACGGCGTCCATGGCATCGCCCTGCTCCCCCGAAGGGACCTCGCTCAGGTCACCCTCATAGACCAAGTGAGTACCGCCCTGCAGATCAAGTCCCAGACGAAAAGGGAACACTTTGGAGATTTTGACAACGTTCAAGCGGTCAAAAACAACAAAAGCGCTCAAAACGCTCAAAACCACGATCGCCAATATTCCGAAAGATAGTCTAAGTCTCATTATTTAGTATTATAGCAAATATTTGTTTTGATAACTCGTGTTCGAGGATATTGCTTACTTGTGTTAAAGACTACGCTCGCGGACACCTAGATAGTCCTCAAACCTTCTTATCCCACCGTGTAAGGTTCAGAAAGATAGCGGTAATGATAAAAAGGATCGCAAAGATCCCGAGCAAAAACACTCCGTATTTCACCGCCACGCCTCCTAAGTAGAAAAATAGGAAACCTATGGGAATGTCGACCAATAGTGTGGCGAAAAAGAAGGTTTTGAAGGACATTTTCGTGAGGCCGGCGGCATAGCTTACGAAATCGAGAGCAAGAACCGACGCCGCCCGCAAAGCAGTAAACGCCCAAAACTGCCTACGCTGTGAGACACGCTCCTGCCAGCGATGGACCCGTTCCAATGGAGCAAAATGTGACACCACCGGCTCGCGGAACCTCCGGGCTATGAAAAAAGCCACGATAACCCCCAGCCAATTCCCAAGGGAATTATAGCCCCAGGCCTCATACCATGGCAGGAGCGCCATGCTCGCAAAAGCTATCGGCGCACTCGGCAACGGAGCCGCGACTACGGCGAGAAAACGAAAAAATATTATCAGCGAGGGGGCTAAGTATGGATGGCTTTGAATAAGGCCAACGGCGAACTCCTGATAATCCCCAAAAAAGATGGGCAGCAGAAAAAATATTGTGACTATTACACCGGCCCCCAACCAAAAGAGATTTCTTTTTGTCACTTTTAGTTATTTTGAGAGGTTACCTATATATCTGGTCTAGAAAATCTACGATTCCTGGAAGGGTATCCAAGCGTTGGGTGTCTTCTTTGTTAAACCACCCGATTTCCGCGACCTCGATGTTGGACGGTTTCGGAACGGATCCGGGCGCAAGTCGACATTCATACCCATAAACTTCGACCGGGACTTGCTCTCCAGCGGTTGAGGCCCAAGTTCTTTTCTGACTTTTGGGCAAAGCCCGTTCGATCACAACGGAGCAGTCAATCTCTTCTCTGCATTCCCTTTGAAGCGCTTCTTCCTTCGATTCACCATCATCAACAGCTCCACCCGGGAATTCCCACTTGCCATGCGACTCGGGGAAATTCGGGTCGTTCCGCTTTTGCAATAATATCTTCCCCTCGGAATTCATTATCACCGCAACGACTACATCAACTTTTAGAGAATCTTCTCCCATAATATCCTAGCAAACCCCCTACCCTTTGTGAGAAGGCACGTTTATCATCCCGCACTTTTTCCACTTCTTCCGGCTTCGCATGGAATACCGCTCCTTAATTTTTATTCGGGGTTATTAAACCAGCAGTAATCCTGAGAATCTCTAGCTTTCAGTATTTCCTCGCAAACTTTCACTGCCCCATCGTACTCAAGGAGAGCCGTACCGCTGTCAGTTGCTCGAAACGGAAATATATGATACCTCGACTGCCCGGAATCATCGAGTAACTGCCCAACTAGATAGTCGATCTCGGCGACCTCTGGATCACTAAGATTCAGCGACTGCTTTAAAGCTTCTCCGTATTCAATTCGCTCATCAAAACCCCTCAAAAAATTACCCTCTACCCCCATCACTCCCTCGAAGTCCGAAAAACCAGCCGGGTACATTAACCGAGCGATGGCCTTGCCTCCCGGTGACCCGCCCCTTACAAAATTAGCAAAGACGTAACTCGTCACATCCTCTGATCCCAGATTACCGCTTATGTAAGCTTGGTTAGTGTTTTTATAAATCATCCTCTGCGCCCCCCTCAACTCTAGATATTTCAGTAGCGTAAAAATACTTGGCGGGCTATCAATCTCAAGATTTTTTATACTCTCGTAATCAAAACTTTGAATAGTAGCGATGCTTTTCAAATCGTGGAAGTCAGAGGCAAAGCGATTAAGATGATGTGAGAAATCGACACTGGCAACCACTAGGCTATCGTCCGGAAGAATTTCATCAAGGACAGCGGCTAACTGCTCAAGCTTGCCGAAATATATATTTCTATCTAAAATCAGTGGAACTATTTTTGTTTCAGGAAAAACCGCTTTAATGCTTCCTACGAGTGCGGAGATCGAATGTTCATGCACAAATGCATCTTCATCTCGAAATACTCCAACTTTTTCCAAACGCTCGATGATCTCTTCGTCTGGCTGCAAAGTCCCAAACGGAGTTTCGTAAGGAAGCTTTGAAACACTAATATCGTATTTCGATGCTCCGAAATGATCGGGTCCAATGATCACTATTCGACCCGGTTTTTGAGTTTGAATGCTCAGAAAAGACTGGGAAATCAATCGCTCTACATAAAAATGGTGGGAAACTATCATCCCGTACACCCTCTCATCTATAAACTCAAAATCTGCGGGATTCAAGATACCCGTATAGGCCGAGCGGTCCTTTTGATAAGAGTAGTGAGAAGGTGAATCCCCTTTTTCTCGATAAAACCATGTGCCGACTAGCGCAAAAATAACTAGCCCGATGAGAACTAAACTATATTTTTGTATCATTACTTCAGGAGAGCCCCGCCCCATTCAACGACTACGAAACCGTGCCGGGTTGGCGTTTTACCGAGAGCTTGCTCTGTGACTTGTACAGGCTCGTCAAGGCCCCGTGCCGTCATCATCACCCGAATAATCGTATCTGGTGTATCAGATACCGAGAGCGAGGCAATCTGGTCAAATGATGCTTTGTTTATGAAGGAAATCTTATAGTAGGGCTTGTCTGTCAAGCGACCCAGCCAATATGATTCAAAATCGGTGATTTCTTTGCCACGCAAACCCAGGATAGCCAATTTTTCATCGAGAAAGACCTGCAGAGCCTCGCGGCTCACAACAAATCCTTCATCTTGTTTCGGATAACTCAAACCAATCCCCTCCCAGAGCAAATAATCATAGAAACTCCACGTGCCCAAATCAAAAAGTTTTCCGCCAGGAGAAGCTATAACGTTCCAGCCATTTTGATAGGGCGGTTCTGTGTGAGTAAATCCGCCATTTGGAGCCACGCTAACCTGAACATTTTTTATGGATTCAGGGTACAAATAGACAACGGGTTTGCACATTTCCGCAGCCACCGCTGTTTTACGATTACGAAACTCAATCCATCGATCGAGAGGGTCCTTCCAGTACAACAAGGGGTTGAGCGCTAGGAACTCTTCATACGTGTACTTGCTATGATCCATGGGCGGCCAGGACCCGTCTTCGTTCAGATAAGCCACGGTCATTTCGTCATAGTATATATCTCGGAGCGCTTGGTCATTCTGATCTGACAGCGCAAAGGTATTCTCGCCCGTGGCTGTCGTCCCAACAATAACTAGCCTAGTCTCTGGCTTAAGTTTTTCCTCAGAAACAACCGACCAATAGTAACAGTTCGCGACACAGGTGGGTCTCCGAAAGTCGTAGGGCTCTCGATTCGGCACACTATTTATAGTAAAATCGACTGTGCCGTTTTCCTCGTTTACAAAAGAAAGTTTGAAGTCATAGCTTAATACCGTATGATCAGGCAGCTTGGTAACAATGCAGCCGTCAGAAGAAAGGTAAAAATCACCCAGCTGAGGGTGCGTGAATAATTTCCTGACCAACGTCGTCTCTTCAAACAGTTCCTGACCAATCCATCCTTCTTTGAGCTTGTAGCCAGGCTTTGGCTGGAAATCTATTTCGTCCGGAACATCGTCAATGCCCCTGATCCCAATCTTATCCTGAAAATAAATTTTCTCGCTGTCGACATAAACATAATGGTCATAATACGTCCCCATCTCTGAAGCTTGCATTAAATACAGTTTTTCACCCAAGTACGGCCCGCTGGTGATGGTGCCTGCCAGATAATTGCTGATATTATCTCCGCAATATTCAGTCTCCCCATTCTGGGGCGAATAATAGGGCGCTGTCTGACAATCGTCTTCTTGTTTGACCAATTCTGGATTCCAGCTGGCTCCGACCCATTCCTGAACATTTTCTTGCTCAGGGAGGGTGTCAGGTTGAACAGGTGTCCCGATATGCTGGGGAGGCTGTACATCAGGGATCTGCTCTGCTTGCTGAGATAACAGCATATAATACGCAGAAGCCATGACCAATACCGCAACTGCTGAACCCACAAGCGCGTAGATTACCTTATCCAATTTGTTTCGTTTTGTTTCTAATTTGGGAGGTTGTGGTACTGTATTTGTTTCCATGATTTTGCGAGTAACTATAGGATGAGTATATCCAAATGCCTGTAAACATTCAATTTACCGGACTTCCGTGCGCCAAAAAAACTTAGGTACTCCTCTCACCCTTGTGCTCCGGCGCGTTTATCATCCCGCACTTCTTCCACTTCTTTCCGCTACCGTCCGCCGCCGCTAAAAGCTTTGGAGGACTCCGCTTACCCTTTGTGATGCGGGGCGTTAATCATTCCACACTTTTTGTACTTATAAACCTTGCCCGTCTCAGGGTTAATAGCTCCGCAAGGACAAGGGTCGTTGCGGCCGATTTCCTGAGCACCGCTCAGGACTGGTCTGGCGGACACCGGAGTTTGCACCCTCGGCGTGACTTCCGCCCTAAACACGGTAAACACGATTGCACGGTCGACTTCATGCAGGAGCCTTTCAAAAAGCCGCAGTCCATCCTGCTTGTACTCGACGAGAGGATCCTTTTGAGCGTAGCCGCGCAGGCGAACGGACTGCCGCAGGTGATCCATTGTATCAAGATGGTCCACCCATAGCCGATCTATTGCCTGAAGAGCTATTATTTTCTCCAGCTGACGCATCAACTGACTTCCAAGCTTCTGTTCCTTCTGTTCGTAGAAGGCTTTGGCAGCCTCTGTCAAATGATTTATCCACACTTCATGACCCGGATTTTTCAGAATTTCGGCTTTGACCTCCTCCGGAAGCGGAAATAATGAATTGAACGCTTCAACTAACTTTGGAGCTTCTTCAAAACCCGCGACAAGCCGAGAGATCTCGATGACTGTTTTTTCAGTGATCTCGGCTTTCAAATCCACCTCTCCTTTTAGGATTTTGTACCGCTTGCCGTAGATCACTGTGCGCTGTTTGTTCAAAACATCGTCAAAATCGAGCACGTGTTTGCGGATATCAAAATTCATGCCCTCGATCTTGCCCTGAGCGCTCTCTATGCTCCGGCTGACCATGCGGTTCTCTATCGGCTCATCATCCGGGACGCCGAGGGTGTCCATTAGGCTTTTGACCCTGTCTCCGCCGAATATCCGCATCAAGTCGTCCTCGAGAGATAAATAAAACTGTGAGGAGCCTGGGTCGCCCTGCCGCCCGGAACGGCCACGAAGCTGATTGTCTATGCGCCGCGCTTCATGGCGCTCTGTACCTAACACATGCAGTCCGCCGGCCTCCTTCACCCGTTTCGCCTCCCCGGACTCTGGCGGGTTCCCGCCCAGAATGATGTCTACGCCTCGACCGGCGATATTTGTCGCGAGGGTTACGGAGCTAAACCGTCCCGCCTGAGCGATGATATGCGCCTCCTGCTCATGATTCTTGGCGTTCAAAACTGTATGTTTCACGCCAGCCCGCTTCAGAAGCTCGGATAAATGTTCGTTTCGCTCTATCGAGATGGTGCCAACGAGCATCGGCTGGCCCCTCTGGTTGCGTTCTTTGATCTCCCGAACAATAGCCGCAAACTTTCCTTCCTCCGTTTTGTATATGCTGTCGGGTAAATCCTTTCTGACCATTTCTCGGTGTGTCGGGACCTCGACCACGTCGAGCTTGTATATCTTGTGAAACTCCTCCGCTTCAGTTGACGCGGTGCCGGTCATGCCCGCGAGTTTGGTATACAGCCGGAAATAATTTTGGAAAGTGATGGTGGCCAGGGTTTTTGACTCCTGTTTTACCTGCACGCCTTCCTTCGCCTCGATCGTCCGCGTGATGGCGCAGCTTGATGTCGCTTAAAATCTCCTGGCCGTATTTGAGCTCCAGCTTTTCATACCCCTTTTCTGTAAATGTCACCTGCTTATGCTTCTCTTCATAAACATAATCGTCTGCCTCCAAATTCTTCATGAAATTCGAGAATTCGCGGTATAGGTCCGTGCTTTCCGCGTCCGGAGCAGAGATGATGAGGGGGGTCCTCGCTTCGTCGATAAGAATAGAGTCGACCTCATCCACGATGGCGTAGTTGAGCTCGCGCTGTACTCTCTGCTCGAGGCTCTGCGCCATATTGTCACGGAGGTAGTCAAATCCGAACTCGTTGTTGGTTCCATAAACAATGTCACAGGCATATGCCTCGCGGCGAGTAACCGGGGAGAGATTTTTCACATCTATCTGCACTCCCGTTTCCTCCTCAGCGGTCACTGCCTCACCTTCTATGTCCTTCTCCTCATAAACAAATGACTTCTCGTGCTGTATTGCTCCGACCGAAAGACCGAGATAATGGTAGATCTGCCCCATCCACGACGCATCGCGGCGGGCGAGATAATCATTGACTGTGACCACGTGCGCCCCTTTGCCGGAAAGCGCGTTCAAATAAACCGCGCCCGTTGCGGCAAGCGTCTTGCCTTCGCCCGTTTTCATCTCCGCGACTTTTCCCTGGTGAAGGGTGATACCGCCAAGGAGCTGGACGTCAAAATGCCGCTGACCGAGCGTGCGCTTGGCCGCCTCGCGAACTACAGCGAAAGCCTCGGGAAGTATTGATTCCAAATAGACATGCGAATCCGCGGTCTTCATCCCCTGCAGAGTCTCTCGCCAGTGCGCGGTTTTTGCTCGAAGTTCCTCTCGTGAAAGTTTCGAGTGGGGTTCCTCAAACTTGTTGATTTCCGCGACCTTGCTCTTTGCTTCCGAGAGAGGGTCGCCCAGGAGTCCAAAAAAAGCCATAACGAAATTATAGCTTAAAACAGGGCGAAAAAAAAGCTTTAACCTTTCAATTTTCGTTCCAAAATCTTGAGCTGCTTCTTCCTCATGATAAGGCGCTTGTCGCCAGCGATAATTTTGGCCGCTTCGGCTAAATATTTTTTTGCCTGCGCCCCGTGCGTTTTCCAAAGCAGTTCGGCTAAAACCATATTCGCGCCTGACTCCCAGATATTGGCAAGGAATGAGTTAACCTCTGCCCGGTATTTCTGGATATCGCGAAGTCCGTCTTTGAGCTCCCGCAAACCAGTTTGTCTCCCGCCCAATCGGTAAAGGGCCTCGCCGTAGTGATACCGATAATCCCCCTTTTCCGCCCAACTGCCGCAGTAATTCTTTAGCGCGAGGCGGAAGTGGGTTGCGGCTGTTTTGTAATCGGCCGTAAGCAAAGCGTGGTCAGCAGCCCGAAAATGGGCAGAGTGCAGAGCTGGCAGCTTCTTAGTCTTGACGACCGAAAGACGCGTCATCGCATCGGCTTTGTAAAATTCAAGATAAGCCCGGTCTCCTGTGAGCTGGAACAGGTGCTTCCACGCAAGCGCCCTGGCACCGAGAGCATCCGCCGCGCCCCGGTAATCTCTCGCTGCCAAAGACAAGCGAAGCGCTTCGTCGAGCACTTCCAGCGCTTGCTGGTGTCGTGCCTTTTCGCGAAGACGGGTGCCTTTTTGAACTAATTTTTGAATCTCAACCATGAGCTTGCCTCAAAAGCATTGACAAAATTCTACATTCATCTAGAACTTTTTCTAAACCCTGCCCCTTGCGCGTCTGTCTCGCTCCCGAAGCACAGCTCGGGAATAGTTCGTTCGTAAAAGGCACCTCCGGGCATATGGTAAATTTTTCCTGACGAACCGATATTGCCTTTGATCTTTCCAGCGCAGCTAGGATCATAGGTCTCTCCGGCGACAGTTCCGGTCGCGCTCTGCGTGGAAATTTGCGCTGAAGGCAAATTTTGACTATTATTCACATCAGAGAGATTGAGCACCGGCTCTTCTATCACAACATCGGGAGGATTGCTGATAACAGAAAAACGGCCTATCCCGAAAGACAGGCCCGCCACCAATATGAAGCCGACGATCAGAGCGAGTTTATTCTGATTGCGGCGTAAAAAATCGATGAAACTAAAATACGCTTTCAATCTGGGACGGGTGTTCACGCTATCGCTTGCCGAGCTGTTCGCCGTGTTTGAGAACATGGAGATAAGTTTTCGCCTCGTGGATCTATACCGCGAGGTTTTAATTATTGAGACGGAAGAGGCTCTGGAAGTCGCGAAACTGCAGAAACGGCTCGGCGGGACCATCAAAATCATGTCGGTCATAGATGCCCTGCCGAGGAAGAAGATCCAGGGTCCCTACCACGTGTTCCATGATTATTTTGACATAAAAATCCTCCGTGACAAAATCCTTGCGACAACAAGCGGAAAACTCCAAGTGGGGGTATCCATGTATCCCATGGCCGCGGGACTGCCACTTCGTGGGGAAATCAAGCGATTGGGTCTTCTGATAAAGGATGTCCTCGTCAAAGCGGGACACTCCACGCGCATAGTTTTTCCTCAGATGGACGGGCTCTCCCTGCCTTCTGTCGTGGTCGCGGGCGAGCATCTGCTCGAAAAAGGCGCCGAGGTCTGCTTCCTCGTCGGCTTCGAGAGGATCTACCTCGCGAAGACCTTGTCTTTTCAAAATTTCGAGGATTACGGGAGACGCGACTACCAGCGTCCCGTGCGCTCGACGCAGATCGGGATGCTTCCGCCGAAAGTTGCGCAAATAATGATCAATTTGGCGCTCATTCCCAAAAGCGCGACTGGAAATTCAAAAGTCGCCGTCCTCGACCCTTTCACCGGATCAGGCACGGTTCTTCAGGAGGCCATGCTCATGGGATTCAAAACTGTGGGCTCAGACCTCTCCCCTCTCGCCATTGAAAGCGCAGAAAAAAACCTCCTGTGGTTCAAAAACCGCTACCAGATCCCGCCGAACCGTTTCGAACTCATCACTAGCGACGTAGCAAAACTCCCCGAAGCGCTTCCCAAGCTCGAATACGCAGCTGTTGTTACCGAGGGCACGCTTGGCCCCGCCTACTCTGAGCCGCCGCCGGAAAAAGAGATGGAGAAAAACTTCAAAAACCTAGAGGGTACTTATCTGAACGCCTTCAGGACTTTTGCCAAGGTGCTGAAGTCCGGATCCCGTGTCGTTATCGCGCTTCCGGCATATCACATTGGGAACAATTATCGCTTTTTCCCAGTAATTGACAAAGTTAAAAAACTTGGGTATGATGTTGTCTATCCAGTTCCAGAACCGGTCGTACAAAAATATCCATTCCTTCAGATCACCGAGAGGGGCAGTATCATCTACGACCGCAAAGACCAGTTCGTTAGTCGGGAAATCTTTATTCTTAAACTGAAGAACGGAAAAACGGAAGAACCAAAGAACACTTAACAGTTTCTAAGTTCCTTCGTTCATAAGTTCTTTCGTTAGAAAATATGGCACACAAAAAAGCCGGGGGTTCTACAGCATTAGGCCGCGATTCTGAATCAAAACGGCTCGGTATCAAGATTTTCGGCGGGGAGAAAGTTCAGACCGGCAATGTCATTGTCCGTCAGCGCGGAACAAAATACCACCCGGGCAAGAACGTGCGGGTGGGTTCTGATGATAC
>Ga0075996_106_pt1 | contig 12952 bp, 13 predicted proteins | sample RifGroA2_FD_68042 | JGI IMG/M metagenome (GOLD analysis project Ga0075996, IMG submission 68042) | Parcubacteria bacterium GW2011_GWA2_51_12 | reverse complement strand
CGAATATTCCCTGCCATAGCCCCCTGTAGTCGCCGAAGTCATCGGCGATAAGAGGGTCAACCTCGGACTCTTTCCAATGCAAATTTACGGTCGGCTCCACCCGGACGAGGGTAGGAATAGCCGTGGGAGGGGGGTAAACGCCAGGGAGGATGTCGTCATACACATACTGAAAAGTAGCGAATTGTCCGGTAATTAAATTGCGTTTAACGCCCGGAAAATAACAGGCCTTGAAGGCATTGACCACCGGCGCGCATTCCGGGGCAATCCACCCAAGCGGAGTATTTACTTTTACCAAGTACTCCTCCGGGACCCAGCCCTCCTCGCCAAATATCCCTCCGTGCGGCTGTTCGCCATTGATAATAAAGGCCAGATGCCACCACGTGAGGCCATCCGCCTTCACCGGACCGTTTTGGATATAATAATACGATCCCCAAAACTCATAGTGGAGCGTTCCCGAGAGAGAGGGGATGGAGTAGAACGGAACGTTCTCTCCCAACAAAGTCTGGTTGGGGGGATTGTCGCTTGCGCCAACTCCCACCACCACCCGGGTGTCAATCTGAAACTTTGGCTGGATGTTCGTCTTTTGCAGATAGTCCCGCACGGACCAGCCCTTCGCGCCATCATCATAATAAACCTGTGTCCAGATTTGCCCTTCCACGTTCGCCTCTCCCAACACTTTCCCTGGCACACCTAGAGGTTGAGTCCAAAGGAGCGTTCCGGAAGTAGATGGGGTCGATCTGACCTCGGTGCTGCCGATTGTTATCACGCGTTCGTTTATCTCATAGGCCTCGGCTGACTGCGCCTGCGAAAAAATCAAAAACAACGTCGCCAAAAATATTGGCAACGCCACATAGGCAAACTGCACTTTTCCCTTCGGGTTATTACCCCGTGATGTATTGCTCATTTAATTTTTACCCGGTCAAATGCCGCTTTACGGCCGTCCCGATTTATCGGGACGATTTGACGGGGTGAATTTTGTTTTTGCCCGCGGGCTTTGTGCCTTCGGGCAACGAACTTTTTGTTTCCCTGCAATCTAAACTTTTACTCATTAATTATAGCAGATTTCGGGAGAAAAATCAAGGGCTCGTAACAAAAAAGTGCCTGCTACTCCCGAAAGAATGGGAGGACAAGCCAGTCGCGCCTATACTATATATATGCTCGAATCGGTACTTCTAATATTTGTGGTGTTGGTCATTTGGTTTTTAGCCCGCGGCGCAGTGTTTGTACCAATCCACCAAAGTAAAATAGAGATCGTCCTACGACTTGCTCAAGTTCGACCCGGCCAAAAAATTGCGGACTTGGGGTCTGGCGACGGACGCGTTGTAATCGCTTTTGCGAAGGCCGGGGCTGAGGCGCATGGTTTCGAGATCAATCCCCTGCTAGTCTGGTGGTCGCGATACAAAATAAAAAAAGCGGGGCTTCAGGAGCGGGCCTTCATCCACTTCCACAGCTTCTGGGGAGCAGACCTTTCGCGATTTGATACCGTGTTCGTTTTTGGCATCGGACATATCATGAAAAAACTTAGCGAAAAATTCCGCCGCGAGCTTCGGCATGAAGCGAAGGTCATCTCCTTTGCCTTCCCCCTCCCCGACTGGCAAGAAGGACAAAGGGAGCGTGGCGTACTTTTGTATCTTGTGAAGAAATAAACGGCTCATGTGATTGAGCCATTTATTTTCACTTGTTTTTAAGCACGGTCAATGTTATACTCAAGGTCGGGCTTAATATCCATGAAGCCCACTACAATATAATACTGTGATGCTTCGGGTATAGGTGTTACAGGGGAAGGAAATGTACTATGTCTGACCAAACGACCCCAAACACACCGAGCGCTACGGCTCCAGTCGCTCCAACTGTTGACCAGCCGAAGCAAAAAGATCCGAAAACAGAAGAGACCAAATAGTGAAAACTATGGAAAAGGGGCCCTGTCAAAAGGGCTCTTTTTAATTGATTATTTATAATTTTCATGGTAAATTAGGTTAGCTTCGCTTTGATACTTTTTCTCTTTTCTACTCAATATGCACAGCATACTCATCATCGACGACGATAAATACGTCCAGGCAATCTATGGGGAGATATTTAAAGAGGCGGGTTTTACCGTCTTTGTTGCCCGTGATGGGGTGGAGGGGTTGGCTCTGGCCACGCAGCACAAACCCAATATCATTTTTACGGGTATCATGATGCCCAACCTAACAGGGTTTGAGCTCATGAAAAAACTCAAAGATAACGAAACCACCAAAAATATACCGGTCATCATCTCCTCCCACCTTGGCCGGGAAAGTGACCGGCTGCAAGCCGAGGAACTGGGGGCGAGGGCTTTTATTGTGAAGGGGCATGTACCGCCAAAACAGGTCACGGAAATTGTCATGCATATTCTTGGGGAAAAACGGGAAATCAAACGATACCGAGTTGCCATAGTACCGGACGAACTAGACGCCAAGGAGTTTGCAGCCGACCTCAAGATGAATGGTAATATCATCCTCGAGCTCGCTGCCTCGTCGATGGGACTGTCGGGTGAATTTCATGCCAAACCAATACAGTCCGGCGGCGGTGACCTGGCGAGCGAAAAAAAATAAATTTACTTTTCGCAAATCAAACTAACCAAATCATACACGGCCCCATCGTCTAATGGTTAGGACAGCAGCTTTTTCCTCCCGCAGAGGATCCTCCTTCGGAGGACAAGCTATCCAATATGTATTTTCTATATATATTGCAAAATGAAACCGGACGACACTATATTGGAATAACCAATGATCTAGAGAAACGGCTGCAAAAGCACAACTCCGGCAGTGTTAGATCAACAAAAACGTACCGTCCCTGGCAATTGGTATATTCCGAAAATTTCCAGGATAAGACCGCGGCAAGAAAAAGAGAGATCTTTTTAAAAAAGACCGCAAAGGCACGAGAAGCGATATTTAACAAAACACGTGGCCCCATCGTCTAATGGTTAGGACAGCAGCTTTTCAAGCTGCGAATCGGGGTTCGATTCCCCGTGGGGCTACTTCTCGACTTCGCTCGCATTCGGCATCGAGCTCATGCCGAGAGAAAACATTCGACCAAGAAGTTGAGAACCTTGAGCGAGCAGAGCAAGTCGAAAGACATACAATCCAAATGTTCTATTTCTATATCCTTCGCTGTAAAGACGGTACCCTATACTGCGGAAGCACAAATAATCTCAGACAGCGTATCCAAAGACACAATATAGGGCGTGGTTCAAAATATGTCAGAGCGCATGGGGGCGGAAAGATGGTTTATACAGAAAATTTTAAAACCTTAGGCGGGGCTATGCGCAGGGAAATTCAAGTGAAAAAGTGGCGGCGGATAAATAAAGAAGATTTAATAAAAGGATAAACCGTAATGTGAGCTTTTGGCGAAGGCCGGCCTATCAGAAAATATATGCTTATTGATGATATAACTATCGAAGTATCGAGTGGGAAGGGCGGCCGGGGTGCCGTCGCTTTTAGTAGTGAAAAAATGAGCCAGGGACCGACCGGCGGCAACGGCGGCAACGGCGGCGGGGTCTACGTCGAAGGGGGTTCAGATCTCAGCGCGTTAAATCGGCTTCGTTTCAAAAAAAAATTCCACGCCCAGGCAGGAGGTGACGGTAAGCCGCAATTTGGCGATGGAAAAACAGGCAAGGACGTTATCCTGCAGGTTCCGGTTGGCACCATCGTCCACAATCTTACTTCCAGGACAGATCACGAAATCGTCAAAGTGGGAGAAATAGAACTCGTTGCCAAAGGCGGCCATGGCGGCAAGGGAAACTTCTTGTTCCGGTCGGGGGGCAATGTCAGCCCGCTTCAGTTTCAACATGGCCTTCCCGGCCAGAAATTCGATATTCGCCTCGAACTGAAAATGATCGCCGACGTCGGTTTCGTGGGCCTGCCAAATGTTGGTAAATCAAGCATCCTAAATGAACTTACAAACAGCAAGAGCAAGGTCGCTAATTATCATTTCACTACGCTGGAGCCGAATCTGGGAGTTTATTATGACCTGATCTTGGCAGACATTCCGGGACTGATCGAGGGGGCCTCTTTCGGAAAAGGTTTGGGTATCAAATTTTTACGGCATGTTGAAAGAACAAAAACTTTGTTCCATTTTGTTTCGTCAGATTCAGCAGACCCGGTAAAAGATTATAAAAATATCCGCCGGGAACTCGGGGCGTACAACGCGGAACTTTTGAATAAGCCAGAATATTTATTCATTAGCAAAAGTGACGCTATTTCGGCCAAAGAATTGAAGAACATGGCAGCGAAGTTGAAAAAACTCAATGCAAAGATAGTGCCGATTTCAATTTACGACTTTGACAGCATTGAAAAAATCAAAAAAATTCTGAACAAGATCGCAAAACAGAAATAAACAATCCCCGTCTTCCGCCTATCTCGATTGTGCTTACCGCTACTATAGTGGCAAAGATGATTTTAAAAGAAAACCCGCCCGAGGCGTGATGCCAAAGGCGGGTTCTGTTGAATCGTAAAAAATTAAAGGTCGACGATAGCGACATGGTTGCATACGCCCCCGGTCCGGGTAGCCGGATGATATTCCGCGTTTTGAAAATCCTGCGAGTAATTATGGATCACGGGGTACCCTTGGGCAAGGTTGTGCATGCATTGATTGTGACAATTAATAACTACCAGTTCGCCTTCAAGACCAAACCCGACCCTTTGTGCCACCGGGAAAATTTCTGTCGGATGAGGCACATACCCTTTTGCCTTGATAATATCGGCGACCTTGGCGGCCATTTCTCCCCCGCAACCGGAGGCAATTTTCAAAACGACTTTGCCGTTCTCACGAACTGTTACCAGACCTTTTCGCACATAATGCATGAGTCCTCCCTTGGAATTCGATTCAGTATAAATAGAGCGGAAAGACGGGTCAAGTGGGAGGTTCGCCCACTTTCAGACCTGTGCATTACTATATTGCAATTCCGGAGCCCCACGTGTTACCCTAATGAATAAAAGTTTGTAGGAGGAATGATTCATGAAAGGGGTGCGTTATGGGAACACATGGTGTTGTGCCTCTGACCAATCCGCAGATCATCCGCAGCATCCGCAATGGTAATTCCGAGGACTTTTCCATTTTCTACACCCGCTACTGGCCCCGCATCTACGGGCTTTGCCTCAAGATGACGGGCGACCCGATCATCGCCGAAGACCTTGCCCAACAAGGATTTCTTCAGACATTCCGGAAAATCGACACTTTCCGCGGTGACTCCGCGTTCTACACTTGGCTGCACCGAGTGGCAGTCAACGAAGTTTTGCAGAACCTGAGGAACTTGGGAAACAAGATGATACGGGACGCGCTGTCGCTAGACGAACTGAACAGTCAACCCAGGGAGGACCGCGAGCTAACGCGCGGCGACACCATTGGCGGCGGACCAGACCCAAAAATCGAGGCCTTTTGCCCCCGCGATGCAATCGCCAAGGCTGTCGCTCAACTCCCGCGCGGCTACCGAAAAGTTTTTATACTCTACCACGTTCAGGGTTTTGAACACTCTGAAATCGCCACGATACTTGGCTGCAGCGAGGGTAACTGCAAGTCTCAGGCGAGCAAGGCACGGGCTAGGTTGCGGGAGCTCCTTGGAGACTACGCACCAGGAAGAAAAACATCAGCCGGAAACGGCCGCAAGCGATGGGTCGCTTGACCCAAAAAAATTCCTCCCCCGCGCACCCACCCCTTTCACTCAACCAGAGCCTCCGACGCCAGTTTTTGTCGGGGGCTTGTTGTTTTCTGGAAAAAACGCTTTCTTGACAATCAGCCATAAAAACAATAATATTCAACTTCATCGATTAAATTGCTATTTTCGAAGTTCGACGGAGGATCTCATGGTGAAGTGGTTCAAGTCCATCGCAATTGTGGTGTTCGTTCTGTTCGGATTGTCTGAAGCTTCTGCCGCTTCTTCCGCTCTGCGTGAAAAAGAAACCGTCAGCCATAAGGCTCTTCAGATCACCGGCAAAGCAAGCAACTGGACGCGCGCGCGCGTTTATAATCCCAAAACGGATCTCCTCTTCTCTGAAAAACAATACACGAAGCTGCCAGTGGGCGCCATTGTCGAATTTGATGACGAACTCACGATTGCCCGACCGGTCGAAGTCAGGGAACAGACGATAGCGTCTGTCTGCCGGGGCTTCGCCATTAACGCTTCGAACTGCGCGCGGCGCTTGGCTTTCCGCAATGGAATTTCAGAGGTCGCTCGTGACGCGGAAATTACGCGGACATTGTGGGTGCCAAAAGAGTGGCAAGTGAGTACTCCTCCAGCCCAAGCGACCCATGAAACACCCTCTGCCCCGATGCAAACTTCTGGCTTCGCGGTTCGTTTTCTAGCCTGGCTTGGGCAATACTGGCAGTTAGCTCTCTTAATGGCGACTTTCGCAAGCCTCATCTTTTTCACCCGTCATCGCTGGGCATGGCGCATTAAGCGCAAATTACGCAACGGTCGGCCGAGAGTCTTTGCCCATGGGATCGAGCATGATTCCCTCACCGATGTCCAAGCGCACCATAGACCACCGCCCACAGCGGAAACCCCGCCCGAAACGGAACATCGCCCTACCCGCACACCCTTGACCGAGGGCTAAACCCGCCCCACAACCACTCATTTTCAAAGCCCCCGACGTGCAGTCTTTCTCTCGTCGGGGGCTGTTATTTTTTATTGGCAGTGCTCTCAATAACCGCTACAATACAGTTGATTATTAATTTTCAATACATGCACGAAAAAATGCGCAGATGGTCCTCGTTCCTCATTGTTTTCGCTGTTCTTTTAGTGGCTCAGCCCGCGCTGGCCGCGGAGTTTATTAAACCCGGCAAAACCGGCAGTACTGTGATTTCCGACGAAGGACATCGTAATGTCTATACGGCTGGCGGCGCAGTTACGGTCACGAGCAATATAGCCGGTGATCTGGTGGTTGCAGGAGGAAACGTGCTGATACAGGGTAATGTCGAGGGGGATCTCATGGCCGGCGGCGGTACGGTGATAGTTAACGGCAGTATCGGTGATGATGTCCGTATCGGTGGCGGCAACGTAACCATCACTAAATCTATCGCTGGTGACGTGTTGATTGGAGGCGGCAGTGTTACTTTGGCGAGTTCCGCTCAAATTTCAGGGGACCTCGTGCTCGGAGCAGGTATGGTACTCGTCGACGCGCCAGTTGCGGGTGATGTCCGCGTTGGGGGCGGATCTGTAAATATCAACAGCCGTATTGGCGGGGATGTCTGGATAGAAGCGAATGAGGAATTGGTGTTCGGTCCCAAAAGCGTAGTCACAGGCACCATCAAATATCGCGGCAACAAAGAGGCCGTCATTGAAGAAGGCGCTCAGGTATCTGAAATTGAATTTTCAAAATTTCCTCGGGGAAACGGGATTAAAGGCATAATGGGGGGCATCGCGGGGACTGTCATTTGGACTGTGGGGATGATCATCGCTGGGCTCCTGCTCATGAAATTCTTCCGCCGCCGAGTCAGAACTGTGGTTGACCGAGCTTTTGACCGGCCGTGGCTGAACCTCGGAATTGGTTTTCTCTTTGCAGTCGCCTTGCCGCTTGCCGGAGTGATACTGCTTGTCACGGTAGTGGGAATTTACTCAGCACTCCTGCTATTCGCGTGGCTGGGAGTAGTCTGCCTTGTGGTGAATATATTCGCGGCAATGTTCGCTGGAGCAGCGGTTCTGCGGTGGCTGAAGAAATATGAAAAGCTCGACTGGACTTCGTTGGTGCTCGGAGCAGTTTTACTCATGATTCTCAAATTTATTCCAGTCATCGGATGGCTCGCGTGCCTCGTAGTATGGCTCATCACCTTCGGGGCCGTACTGCGGACTATCAGACAACGCATTGCTGAGGAAGAACAGAACGCTTACTAATCGTGGTCTAAATAGGGAGTAAAAAATGAACTGGAAAAGAGGCATCGGTTTCGCGGTCCTGCTATGGGTGATCATGTTCGTGCTCGTATCAATTTTGATCGCTTTCAAATGGTACGACGGCACGGGATTGATGCCGTGGATAGTCGCTGTTCTTGGCGGGGCCGTCGCCCTGATCCTTGCTGGATATCTTCGGCCGGCGAACGCCGGTGCGGCAATCGGGTACGGAATAACATTCGTAATAATTAGCGTCCTTTTGGACTGGCTAGTTACCACGCGGTTCAACGCGGAAATTTTCCGGTCAGTGCCGCTATGGGTAAGTTACGCGCTGGGACTGCTTGCCCCACTTCTGCGGATACGCAAACCCAATCCCCCCGCCTTATAGAGACTTTCGGCCAAGCATCATTCTGGTGCGGCTGTTGATATCTTTCCCCCAAAAACTCCGGCTCCTGCTATGATGAGGGCCGGAAGGGGGTGATGTCTCTTGAAACCTTTACATTTGATCGCCAACACCCTGGTCTGGATCGGAGCTCTCAACTGGGGAGTGTGGGCTATAACCGGCTGGGAAGTCGGTCAGCTCTTCGGCGGGATGGACGCGAGCGTTTCCAAAGTCATTTACGTGCTCGTCGGCCTTTCGGCTCTGTACACCATTTACGAACACAAGAAAATCTGCCGATACTGCGGCAAAGAACAAGCGGGAGCAATGTAAAATTTCTATGCGGAAACGCCTCGGCCAAAATAGCCGAGGCGTTTTGATTTTTTCGCAAAGATGATAAACTCAGCTCATGGATCAAGATCAAGATAGAAATCTCAAACGGCTGGCGGAAGCGATCGAAGCTTCGTACAGCTCGACTGGCAAAATGTTTTGGCGGGGCTTTCTTTTCGGATTGGGACGCGGCATCGGCCAGCTTGTCGGTTTTCTTCTGCTCGTGGCCGTGCTCTACTATTTGTTCAAGCTTTCCGGGCTTGAGGAAACTTTCAACCAAGTATTTCAGGAATTCAAGAACATCACGAGCGGCCTGACTCGCTAACCATTGCGTGCTTGACGCGGTCCTGCCTACCGGGCTGATTTTATATCCAATCATTATGCTTGAAATATCCATACAAGGCCCACACCGAGGCAGCCATCAGCCCCAGAAGCACCCAGAAGCCATATTGGCTCCCCGCAAGGGGAAGATGTTGAAAATTCATCCCGTAAATGCCGGCAATAAGCGATGGGACAAGGACTATTGCCGCCCACGCAGTCAGCCTTTTCATCACCACGTTGAGGTTATTTGAAATAGAAGACAGGTGCACCTCGACCGTGGAAATAATGACATCGCGGTAGGTCGCGGCAAGCTCGATAAGCTGGGTAAGATCGGAGTAGAGCAATCGAAAATTGGTGACCTCTTTCTTGTCCAAAAAATTTCCGTAGGCCTTCTCGATCCCAAAGACGACCTCGCGATCAAGAGTTAGCGCTCGCTGAAAATAGATGAGCGCTTTTTTTATCGCAAATATCCGCTTCATAACTTTGCTTCCGATTTTCGGATCAAAAACCTCCTGCTCGATATTTGAAATTTCCTCGGATAGCCAGTCCACCACCTCATAACCGCTGTCTGCTATTTCGGAGAGAACGGTAAAAAGTAGGGCCGTGGAGCCTTTAGCAAAAAGCTCGGCTTTGCGCCTTAAGTGATAATGCTCAACTTTATCTAGGGCGGGGACGGCTTTTTCGTGAATAGTAATAAAGTCTTTCTGCTCCTTGGAAACTAGGAGCAGAATGGGCTCGATCCGGACCTCCCCCGCCTCGCCAGCGGGAGCATGGAAAACTATCCCGGTAAATTTCCCAATATCCAGTATGATCGGCCTCTGATTCCGGCTCAAAAGCTCACGGAGCTCCTCGACCGGGGCTTCGGCATGCTGCGCAACGAGCTCCCACTCCTCAGGCGTCGGGGCAGTCACATCCAGCCAAACAGTCGCATGGCGAGCCTCAAGATCCTGCTGGTTGCCTTCAACAATTTCGCCGTTTTTCAAAATTTTTATTTTTTTCATTTTTGTCTCTAACCAATGACCCGATACATCCATTATACCACGATATCGTTTCTCGAAAAATGATATAATACGGACATGCGTCATGAACAAATCGTTATTTTAGCTCTGGAGAGTTCGGCTGATGAAACCGGAGCGGCCATATTGCGCGGCGACTTGAAAACGCGGGCATTCCATCTGCAAAGCAACATCGTTTACACACAAATTGGGGAGCACCGCAAGACTGGCGGGATCGTCCCAGAAGTTGCGGCGCGGGAGCATTTGCCAAAAATAATTCCATCGGTCCAAGCGGCGCTTGTTAAATCAAAACTTGCTCTCAATGATATTGATGTTATCGCCGTCACAGCAGGCCCCGGCTTGGTTACCTCACTGCGGATCGGGGTGGATACGGCAAAGACTCTCGCTTATGCTCTCGAGAAACCACTCATTGCGGTCAACCACCTCGAGGGTCACCTCCTTTCGGCCTTGCCGAAAAATACGGAATTCGAAACACAGAATTCGAAATTATTTCCCGCACTTGGATTGATCGTTTCCGGCGGCCACACTATTCTTGTGCTGGTTCGCGACTATGGAAAATACAAAATTTTAGGAGAAACTCTCGACGACGCAGCCGGGGAATGTTTTGACAAAGCCGCAAAAATTTTAGGACTCCCGTATCCCGGAGGGCCCGCCCTAGCCAAGTTGGCCGAGAAAGGCGATCCGTCGAAGTATGACTTACCGCGGCCAATGCTCAGACAAAATAATTTCAATTTCTCTTTTTCCGGACTTAAAACCGCCGTTCTCTATCTCCATCGGGACCTTGTCACTAACCACCGATCCCTCGGATCCAAAATCAAAGCCGATATTGCTGCCTCCGTCCAGACCGCCATAGTCGAGGCGTTGGTTGAAAAAACGATCCGCGCGGCCAAGAAGTACAAAGTCAAAACAATACTCATGGGCGGCGGCGTTGCCGCCAACAAACTCTTGCGCAAAACTCTAACAAAAAGAATCAAAAAAGAACCCCGCCCTACCGCCTGTTATCTCCCGCCCGCGGATCTAACAACCGACAACGCAGGGATGATAGCCTTTGCAGGTTTCTGGCATTACATTCATGGCGACACTGTCAATTTCTCCAAAGTAGCCGCCGATCCGAATCTGCGTTTAAACAGCTGGCGATAAAATGCTAAAATGTCTGCATGAAAGAACTCCCTAAAACCTACGATCCCGGGGATTCCGAAGACGAAATCTATAAAAAGTGGGAATCGTCGGGGTTTTTCAATCCCGATAAACTGGAGGGGGGTAATGATCGCTTCTGGAAAGCCGAGGTGTTTTCCATGATGATGCCCCCGCCCAATGCAACCGGAGAGCTCCATATTGGCCACGCCATGATGCTTACAATCGAGGATTTGGTCGTCCGCCATGCTCGGATGTCCGGCAAAAAAACATTATGGCTCCCGGGCACGGATCACGGGGCAATCGCGACCCAAAACGTCGTGGAGCGAAAACTGTGGGAGGAAGAAAAAAAGACCCGTCATGATATCGGCCGCGAGGAACTATTGCGGCGTATCGATGAATTTGTCGGGCAAACCCGGGGTCGCATCCAACAGCAAATCCGCAAAATGGGCTCTTCCTGTGACTGGTCTAGGGAACGCTACACTCTGTCCCCAGAACTATCTCTGTCGGTAAGGACTATTTTCAAAAAAATGTATGACCGGGGGCTCATTTACCGGGGCGAACGGCTGGTAAATTGGTGCCCGCGCTGTGGTACCACTCTCGCTGATGATGAAGTAGAATATCGGGAAATGCCCGGAAATCTTTATCACATTCGTTATCCCTTCAAAAATGGTAAAGGCGGCCTGGTCGTCGCTACCACCAGACCAGAAACAATGCTTGGTGACACGGCCGTGGCGGTCCACCCGGACGACCAACGGTACAAGAAGTACATTGGTGAGTCGGTGATCCTCCCCATTCTGAACCGCGAGCTGGTGATCATCGGAGACAAAGCCGTGGACCAGAAATACGGCACCGGCGTTTTAAAAGTCACCCCCGGGCACGACATGCAGGACTTCGAGATCGGCAAACGTCACAAACTCGAAACGATAAACATCTTCTCGCCTGATGGCAAGGTCAACGGGCAGGAAGCTGTCGATCATGCTTTTGAAGACTTCGCTGGGTTAACCGCCGAGGAGGCCCGCGAAAAAATCGTGGCGGTCCTGCAGGAACAAGGATTTTTTGAAAAAACCGAGGGTATCAAACACAATATCGCTCAAAGAAATGTCGCAAGCGGCCGTCGGAAGTAAGGCAATCCAGATTGTTCCGGAGCGGTTCACCAAAACTTACCTCCAGTGGATGGAAAATCTACGCGACTGGAACATCAGCCGCCAGATCTGGTACGGCCATCGCATCCCCGTGTGGTATTGCTCTGATTGCGGCGAAACTTCGGTTGCCGTAGAAGATCTGAAAATTTGCCCCAATTGCAGCTCGCCGAACCTCATGCAAGACCCCGACACGCTCGACACTTGGTTCAGTAGCAGTCTCTGGACATTTTCCACGCTTGGCTGGCCGCAGACCTCGGCGGATCTCAAAACTTATCACCCGACGACCATTTTGGAGACCGGGTACGACATTATATTTTTCTGGGTGGCCCGAATGGTGCTCATGACCGGGTTTGCGTTGGAGTCGGTGCCTTTCCGAACTGTATATCTGCACGGACTAGTACGCGACATTGGGGGGAAAAAGATGAGCAAATCAAAGGGTAATGTCGTGAACCCCCTGGTAATGATCGACAAATACGGCGCCGACGCGTTGCGTTTATCCCTCGTTGTCGGCACCACTCCCGGCAATGACACCAAAATATCCGAAGCTAAAATCGAAGGGCAGCGGAACTACATCAACAAACTCTGGAATATTGCTCGATTCATCCTCGGACAGATTAAAGATTCAAGATTAGAGATTAAAGACTTGGAATCTAAAATCTTAAACCTCAAATCTCCCACACTTGCCGATTCGTGGATCCTCGCCGAACTCTGGGAACTGAAAAAAAATCTACAAAAATATTTTAAAAACCACCAATACTCCCTGGCTGGGGAAAATCTCATTGAA
>Ga0075996_104_pt2 | contig 13680 bp, 15 predicted proteins | sample RifGroA2_FD_68042 | JGI IMG/M metagenome (GOLD analysis project Ga0075996, IMG submission 68042) | Parcubacteria bacterium GW2011_GWA2_51_12 | reverse complement strand
TAAAAAAATTATACCAATAAATCAGTATAAAAAGAAAGGAACCTCGCGAAAAACTTTTCGCGAGGTTCCACGACTCCATGTGAACGAGTGGTTAAGGGGACGGACCCCTGAGCCCAATGAACCCGAGTTCCCACCGTTTATACAGACCCGCCAGCCGTTTTCGCCAGTACAAAAACCCTATACAAAGGTAGGTACCGCATAAAACTGTGCGATTGAGTAAAACAGCGGTGTCTTCGGCTCGTAGTTCTAGACTAGCAGGCATAATGTCTCTGCCCTCGCTCTGAAAATTGAGCACCAGTTCTGCAAACCCGAGTGAGCCGATCTCGTTATCAAGGAATACGGGTGTATAGTCACGGCCAACGATAACATCGTCATAAAGCACATCCGCTACCTGAGCCCCTGAGTGCCTTTCGATCCGGCTAAAACCGACCGAGTGAGTAGAAAAATGGTAGCCGTCCAATTCATTTAAGCGCAAGGCTCTCTCTGGGCAATCAGATACCACCCGCCATTTCGACGGGACCAGAGCGGTTTCTTGGGCCCTCCGCGGAATCAAAATATCCGACATATCATACCTCCTCCGTGCTTTCATGATCAGATAATCCCAAATAAAGGGTGACCTGAATCACAGCCAAGAATAACTAATCGAGCTAAAATAGTCAATCCTATAAACGGCTCAACGCGCATTGAGCCGTTTAGTTCTAATCGCTTATCGCCCGTCGCTAATCGCCTAGTACATCCTGCAGCAGTGCCATCCGCACGTACATCCCGTTTTTCGCCTGCCGGAAATAGATCGCGTTCGGGAGCTTGTCGACCGCCACGTCGATCTCGTCAATGCGGGGAAGCGGGTCCATCAGCAGTACCTTTTTGCCTTTTACTTTGTCCGCAGTGATTATCAGATCTCGCCGGTGCTTTTCAAATTCTCCCTGGTCTGCAAAACGCTCACCCTGAAGCCGAAGGTGAACCGATTCCCTTTGAAATGACTCAATATCAAGGCGAGTGAACGGATAGTGCGCGAATGCTTGGGATCGAAACCAAACGCCACATGTAAATTCTCAAGCGTGCCCTTTTCTTTCCAAATAGTATAAACGTCGAGAAGCGCCTGGGTCGGGTGTTCGTTACCGCCATCTCCGGCATTGATGACCGGTACTTCGGAAACTTTCGCGGCAGCGTCGGCTGCGCCTCCTTCCGAGTGACGCAGGACGAGGGCGTCTACATACTGGGAGATAATGCGCACTGTGTCATCGAAAGATTCGCCCTTGACCACGGACAAATTATCCTTTCCTGACTCCGCGCTTATCACCCTGCCGCCAAGTCGCAAAACAGCTGATTCAAACGAAAGGCGAGTGCGAGTGCTCGGCTCGTAAAAAATACACGCCACAACCTTGCCGCGCAGAATATCGTAGAGTTTGCCGTTTTCTTTTTCGAATTTTTGCGCCGCCGCGAAAAGTTTCTGCAGATAGGCAAAATCCGTGAACTGATCCGCGCTGAGAATGTGTTTCAATTTATTCATGCAGGTTGCTCTCAGTATACTCGCGCCAGGACTTTATCTTCAAATCCTTGGGCCCGAAGCTAGTAACAGCGCGAACGAAAGCTCGCGCCAGAAGCGAATTGGTGAACAGCGGCGTATTGTTGTCCACGGCCGCGCGGCGGATGAGGTAACCGTCGGAGACGTGCTCCTTGTGATGCCGCTCCGGCCCCTCATCCTGCTCACTCAAATTTACCACAAACCCCACGCGCTTGCTGTTGATGAGGTCCACCACGTCGGGCTTTTTCCCCTCATAGACCTTGCTGACTAGTTTCGACGGTACGGCGTTCTCCTGCAAAAAACGGTGCGTCGTGCCGGTCGCGTAGAGCTTGTAGCCTTTCGCGACCAGTCGCCGCGCCGCGTCCAGAAATCTCTTCTTGTTCACTGCCCCGCCGAGAGCGAGCAGCGCGGATTTGCGGGGAGAAAAAGTGATGCTCGAATAAATGGATTTGAGGAGCGCCTCCTCGAAAGTATCTCCGAAACAAGCGACTTCCCCGGTAGAGGCCATCTCCACACGCAGGACCGGATCGGCTCCCTGCAAACGCGAAAAAGAAAACTGCGGGGATTTGACCACGACATAATCTGGGTACTTGATTTTCGGCGCTCTCCCGCGGCCGAAGAAAGCCGCGACGAGCAGATCAGCGAGATTTACATTGGTGGCTTTGCTCAAAAGCGGGAAAGTCCGGGACGCCCGCAAATTTATCTCGATAACGAAAGCTTTATTTTCCTTGACCAAAAACTGGATGTTAAACGGTCCGGTTATCTGCAGATCCCGCGCGAGACTCTCTGCGATCTGCAGAATGCGCTGTTCGGTCGCTGTATAGACCTTTTGCGCCGGATATACGATAGTGGCGTCGCCGGAGTGCACGCCCGCGTTCTCTACGTGCTCGGAAAGGAAAGCGGCCAAAATTTTTCCCCGCTGTGCCACCGCGTCAAGTTCGAGCTCTTTCGCCCCAGTGATGAATTTGGAGATGGTTACCGGGTGAGCGCGGTTGATGACCGCCGCTTTTTCTACAAGCAGGCGGAGCTCCTCGTTGTCGAAGCAAACGCTCATCGCGCTACCAGACAGGACATAGGAGGGTCGGACCAAAACCGGATAGCCGACCTCGCGGGCGAAGCGAAGCGCCTCGCTCATGCTCACGAAGCTTTTCCACAGCGGCTGCGGGATGCCGAGACTGTCGAGAAGCGCCGAAAATTTATTGCGATCCTCAGCGCGATCGATGTTCGCCGCGGTCGTGCCCAGAATATGAAATCCTGCCGCGGAAAAGTCCCGCGCCAGGTTGTTCGGGGTCTGGCCGCCGACCGAGACTACCACGCCGCTCGGTTTTTCAAACTCGTAGATCTCAGAGATGGTCTCAAAAGTAAGCTCTTCGAAATAGAGCCGGCGCGACATGTCATAGTCGGTCGACACCGTCTCCGGATTGCAGTTCACAATTATTGACTGCTTGCCGTATTTGCGGAGCGAAAGTGCCGTGTGCACGCATGACCAGTCGAATTCTACGGACGAGCCGATATGATACGGGCCTGACCCGAGCACCACGACCGCGCGCTTCCCGAGCGGAGAAACGTCGTGATGAGCGCCGTTATAGGTCAGATACAAATAATTCGTCTTCGCCGGTGCTTCACCAGCCAGGGTGTCGATCTGAAAGACGCTCGGGCGCAAGCCGTAAGAGTGCCGGAGCTTGCGAATTTCCGCAGCATCGGTCTTACGAAGTAGCGCGATGCGCCTGTCGGAAAACCCGAGCTGCTTGAGCTTCAGGAGCAGGTCATGTCCGAGCTTTTTATGCTTCAACAGTTTTTTCTCCCACTGCACGATGTTGTTGATCCGCCAGATGAACCACAGATCAATACCGGAGAGCTCGTGAATGCGCTCCGCCTTGATACCCCGCTTGAGGGCTTCGGCCACGGCGAAGAGGCGCTTTGGGGTCGGAATGTGAAGGAACCGCTCCAAACTTTTTTTGTCGGGCCCAAATCCGTTTTCCGTTACTCCCTCCGCCCCACTGTGGAGCATGCGCACCGCTTTCTGGAGCGCCTCTTCAAATGTCCGACCGATGGCCATCACTTCCCCGACGGATTTCATCGCGCTGCCGATCCTTTCCTCCGCGCCTTTGAACTTTTCAATGTCCCAACGGGGAATTTTGACCACTACATAGTCAAGCGCCGGCTCAAAAAATGACTGGGTCACTTTGGTCACCTGATTTTTTACCTCTGAAAGAATTTGGCCAAGCGCCAGTTTGGCGGCAACATAAGCGAGCGGATAGCCAGTGGCTTTGGAGGCGAGCGCTGAGGAACGCGACAATCGCGCGTTCACCTCGATGACATAATATTCCAATTTTTCGCCCTTCGGTTTTGGGTTGAGAGCGAACTGCACGTTGCATTCCCCGACGATGGCGAGGCTTTGGACAATATCGATGGCGGCGCGGCGCAGGCCATGATATTCTTCGTTGGTCAGAGTTTGGCTCGGTGCGACGACGATCGAATCGCCGGTATGGATCCCCATTGGGTCGAAATTTTCCATGTTGCAGACCGTGACGCAGTTCCCCGCGCGGTCCCGCACGACTTCATACTCTATTTCTTTATAGTGTTCGAGATATTTCTCGACCAAAATTTGCGGGGCCACGGCGAGCGCTCCAGCGGCGATCTCGCGAAGCTCAGCGAGGTCGCGGGCCACGCCCGATTTCTGCCCACCAAGCGTGAAGGCGGCGCGCACCATCACCGGGTACCCGATTTTTTTGGCGATACTCTCGGCCGAAACTGCTGAAGCCGTGGCGCCGGACTCGGGAATGGGGATTTTGATTTTTTTAAGATGATCGGCGAACTTCTGCCGGTCCTCGGTCAAGATGATGGACCCCACTGGCGTGCCGAGCACCGCGACCCTGTATTTCTTCAGAATACCGCTTTTATGAAGCGCTACCCCGCAATTGAGCGCGGTCTGTCCGCCAAACGAGAGCAAAATTGCATCTGGGCGTTCTTTGGCTATGACTCGCACAACGAACTCCGGCGTAACCGGCAAAAAATATATTTCATCAGCCAAGAGCGGGGAAGTCTGAATAGTGGCGATGTTCGGATTCACCAAAACTATCTTCACTCCCTCCTCCCGAAGCGCCTTCATGGCCTGGGACCCGGAATAATCAAACTCTCCAGCTTCGCCGATCTTGAGCGCGCCAGAGCCGAGGACCAAAATTTTCTGATTTTTATAATTCATGCTTTTGGCAGTCTTTTGAGGAATTCGTCGAACAACCATGTCGTGTCCCATGGACCGGGCGTGGCCTCGGGGTGGAACTGCACGGAAAACCAAGGCCGCTCCTTGTGGATCAAACCTTCATTAGTTTGATCATTAGCGTTTATGAACCATTGCCGAAAACCCTTGGGGACTTTCGTCACCGCGTACCCGTGATTTTGCGTGGTGAGAAAGCACCTCTCCGTCCCGACCATGAGGCAAGGCTGATTTTGCCCACGGTGGCCGAATTTGAGCTTGCTAGTATTTCCGCCCGCGGCCAGGGCGAGTATCTGGTTGCCGAGGCAGATCCCAAAGATCGGTATGCCCCGGGCCATCGCCTTTTTCACGGTTTTGATAGCCGCCCCGGCCATCTTGGGGTCGCCGGGGCCGTTGGATACCACCAATCCGTCAAAACGGAACCGCTTCGCAAAAATATCAGTATTCCATGGGACCACGGTCACTCGCATGCCGCGGGCAACCAGTGAATCGACTATATTCCGCTTGGTACCGCAATCAATAAGGACAACGTGGTACTTGCCCTTGCCGAAAGTCTGGACTTTTTTCGTGGACACCTCTGAGACGAGATTGCGCTTGTTCGGATCGGCGAATTCCAAGTCCTCTTCAATAACAACTTTGCCGAGCATCGAGCCCGCGGTTCGAAGCGTCTGGGTGATGAGCCTCGTGTCTTTGACGACCAGGGCCGGAATTTTTTCGGCTACCAGCCACTCCCGCAAGGTCCTTTTACTTGTGTAGTGCGAAGGCGTGTCAATATAGTCGGAGACTACAAGCCCTGACACCTGCAGCTTATCCGACTCCCAGCTTTTTGCATTGGCCACCCCGTAGTTCCCAATCAATGGGTAAGTGTAAACCAAAATCTGCCCGGCAAAGGACGGATCGGTCAAACTCTCGGGATACCCGACCATGCCGGTCGCGAATACTACTTCACCGGCCACGGATCGAGGAAAACCAAAACTCTCTCCTTCCATTTCCATGCCATTATGTAAGATCAATTTCCCCTTCATGCTTTGTAAACCTTTCCTCGCACGACAGTCGCCGCGACTCGTCCCGGAAATGTAACGCCGGCAAAGGGCGACCAAGCGCATTTGCTTTTGATGTCTTCGTTTCTGATGGTAGCCGGCCTCGAAATATCCAATACAGAAAAAGATGCGGCAAAGCCATCGGCAATTTTCCCGTATTTCGCGTTTCCAGCGAATTCGGCCAAAAAATTTCCTGGGTTCTCTCCGCAGAAACGCGCAACGCTCCGCGCTTCGATGCCTTTTTCCTTGATAAGCCACGTGATGAAAGCGCCGTAAGTATCTAAGTGCGGCATGCCGGAAATTCCTTTCCGCTTTTCCTGAAGTGTATGCGGCGCGTGATCAGAAGCCAAAAAATCGATCATCCCGTCTCGCAGCCCTTCTATGAGTGCCTCTCTGTCCGAGGACAAACGTAGCGGCGGATTCACCTGCATGAGGTCGCGCTCTTGTCCGAGCGCACTTTCGTCGAAATACAGGTGATGCGGAGTCACTTCCGCGGTTACATCAACGCCTTTTCCTTTTGCTGCCCGGATTTGGCTGAGCCCCTCCGCGGTGGAGAGGTGACAAATCTTCCCGCGGAGTTTATACTTTTCGATCAAATAAAGTGCGAATTCAATTCCCCTAATTTCCGCCTCAGCCGGCCTGCGGAGTTCGTGCGTCGCTTCTTCCTCATGATCGGCCAAAATTTCCGGATCCTCTGCGTGAAAGCTGACAGACTGTCCGGCGTAGTCTCTCAAAGTTTCTTCTAATTTTTTTCTTGAGTCAAAAAAAACCTCTCCCACGCTTCGCCCCATGAACGCTTTGTACGGGACGCGTTGCACAAGCGGCTTGGTGCCCGGTTTAATAGCCGCGTAGAAAACAACATCGATAGCGGCCCCCTTCGCGAGCTCAGTTTTGGCGAGGTAGCTCTCCTCATCAACCGGCGGCACGGGATTGTTCGGCATATCCGCGACAGCGACCACACCTCCGTGAATGGCTGCCCGAGAAAGCGTCTCAAAATCTTCTTTGTAATTTTCCTTGCCGCTCACATCTTGCCGCGCATGCACGTGCACATCGATGAATCCGGGAAAGATGAGGCAATCCGGAAATTTATAGTCCGCCTTGCCCAAAGCGCTGCCCACCCGCTCGATCATACCCGTCGCGGGATTGATTTCCACCTGACCGTACAATTCGCCCTCGTAGTTCACGATATTGCCTTCTATAATAAAACTCTTCATATTTGCTCGGCGCCCACGGCCTGCCTGATTGAAGTAAACCCGTGGGCTCTCAACAAAACACTCAATCCTTTGTTGATTCTTTTGACAAGGCCGGGCCCTTCGTAAACGAGACCAGTATAAATCTGGATTAGGGACGCGCCGGCTTTGATTTTTTCGTAAGCGTCCGCCGCCGAAAAAATTCCCCCCGACCCAACAATCGCCATGTCCCGCCCCAAGCCGCGATACAAATAACGGATCACTTCTGTGGCACGATTTTTCAAAGGCTCACCGCTTAGACCCCCCGCCCCGATGGCCTGCAGTGTTGCCGGCGCGGTCCGAAGCCCCGTTCGAGCAAGCGTGGTATTTACGGCGATGAGCCCATGAATTTGCGTTTCTTTTGCGACTTCCATAATGTCATCCAGCTGGGTGGCGGTTGAATCCGGCGGCACTTTGAGCAGCAAAGGGACTTGTTTGGCCAGCTGGGCGTTGAGTTTTTGCAAAGCACCCAAAAGCTCACGCAGCGGGCCCTTTTCGAGCAGGTCCCGAAGTCCGGGCGTGTTCGGGGAACTGATGTTTATCGTGATATAATCAGCGATCGGAGCGAAAATCCGAAATCCTTCCTCGTAATCCGGCACTGCTTTCTCGTTGGGAGTATTGCGATTTTTGCCAATGTTCACTCCCACCACCAACTTTCGTTCGACGAGCCGGAGTCTGTCGGCGATAACCGCGGCTCCTTCGCTGTTGAAACCCATACGGTTGATAAGGGCCTCATCTTCCTCCAAACGGAAAGCCCGCGGTTTGGGATTGCCTTCCTGCGGCTGCGGGGTAACGGACCCGATCTCGACATGGCCGAATCCCAGAGCGGGCAGAAAATCCACCATCCGCGCCGCCTTGTCAAAACCGGCGGCCAATCCGACCGGATTGCGAAACTTCAGTCCCAAAAGTTCCTGCTCTAGACCGGGGTCTTCGAAATGATAGGTTTTTTCGAGAGGCCGCTTCAGCCACGAATGCCCCAAATATTCCCCCAATCGTACCGCGGTTCGATTCATTGTTTCCGGATCTTGCGAAAAAATCATCGGGCGAATTAATCTATAAAAATTCATCTGTAACTGTTAATCTCATCTCTCAATTTTTTGGCTTCATTCGCGGGATCGTTTGAAAAAATGATGGCTTTGGAGGAATGAACGATTAATCCCATTTTTTTCGAATTAATTCCTCCCTCCACTGCCTCTTTGACGCTCCCACCCTGGGTACCGATCCCAGGAACAAGGACAGTCATGTCTCCGACAATGCTTCGGACTGCCTTGAGCTCTTTCGGATAAGTCGCGCCAACCACCAACATGCAATTACCGTGAATATTCCACTCTTTGCTCACTTGCTGTGCCACGATTTGCCATAGCGGTTTGCCGCCGCTTGTTAGATCCTGAAATTCTCCGGCTCCTTTATTGCTCGTCCGACAGAGGATGACTGACACCTTGTCATCACGCTTCAAAAACGGTTCCAGCGCCTCCGCGCCAAGGTATGGCTGGAGAGTAACAGCATCAAACCCAAGCTCGTCAAAAATCGCTTTCGCATAATGCTCGTTGGTCGAACCGATATCGCCGCGCTTCGCGTCGAATATGGTGAAGATATCCGGATAATGCTCGCGTAAATGAACCGCGGTCATTTCAAGCTCGCGCCATCCCTGCTGACCCCGCGATTCGTAAAAAGCGGCGTTTGGTTTGTAAGCCGCGGCGGTTCCGTGGGTTTCCTCGATGATAAATTTGTTGAACTCGAACTGCGGAAACTCAAGCGCGCGGAAGCGCTCCGGGATTTTTTCATACTCGGGATCGAGCCCGATGCTCAAAAGCGAATTTATTTTTTTGGCCCGGTTCTCGTATTTTTCTAGCGCTTTCATGACTTCTTTGAGGCTAAAAATTTCTTGCCGTGACCTAGGTCCGTATTTATCGGCTTTCCGGCTTTGCAAAAAGGACAGGCGCTTTCCTCATAGTCCTCCACGGGCAATTCCGCAAGCGCTGAATAAGGAGCGCCGATGCTCCCGGAATCCACGACCTTCGGGCTACGATTGATCATCACTCCAACGGCCGCCACGTTTCCGCCCGCGGCCTTGACCGAGGTGATAACTTTTTGAACAGAGCCCCCGGTCGTCGTGATATCCTCGACAACCAGAATGTTTTTTCCCGCGACCAGCTTGTCATAGCCGCGCGTAAAAACCTGATTGCCGTCTGGTGATTTTTCCGTGTAGACCCCAAAAACTTCTTTGCCCAGAAGGCGCGAGAGGTGATGAGCGGTCCACTGCGACAAAATAATTCCTCCCAAAGCCGGCCCCACCACCACATCAATCGGTAAATCCTTATGCTTTTCCGCGAATAGTTCGCCGATACGCGATGCCGCAGCAGTGTGCGGATAGATGGCGTCTTTGTTTAAATAAATACTGCCGTGCTTGCCCGACACATAAACAAAATGGCCATCCCTAATAATTGCCTTGGCCTTTGTCAAAATTTCGATGACTTCATCTTTCATATTTTCAAAACAACTTCGCTCCGCCTTGCAAATGGTCCGTAAGCCGCGCCTTGATGGAAACTTCTGCCCGTGACGATACGATCGTATCACTGCTAAAAACAAAGTCAGCGACTTTCTGAAGCTTATCGAGAGCATTGTGTAAAAACAGCCCGTGGGTGGCGGCACAGCCGATTTTTTCCGCTCCTTGTTCGCGAGCCATCTCAAGCGCACGCGCCATGGTTGAGCCGCTACTGATCATATCATCTAGTATCAGCACGTTTTTCCCTTTCACTCCCATGTCCCCGGTCAGGCTCTCAATATGCCGCTGTTTATGAGCCGAGTTTGCGTCATACTCTCCGCGGACCTTGGTGAGGTGCTTCCCGCCCCAATTTTTTACCAGGTACGCGGCGCCGCCGTCCGGACCGATGACCTCGAAAGGCTCGAGCCCGAATATTTTCTTTGCATGCTCGATCAAGGCCTCGCCCATGGATAAATTCTCGATGGCGAGCCCGCCGTACTCAGCGGGCCCTTCGGCATTGAGAAAGTGGCAATCGAAGGTGATGAGTTTGGCGCATCCGGCGCGGTGCAGAAGATCGCAGAGCGCCTCGGCGCTCTTCACCTCGCCATCCATCTTTTTCTTGTCCTGCCGGGCATACGGCAAATATGGAACAACTACCGAGACGCGGTGCCCGTCGGAGACAAGGGAGCCGAGGATAAGCAGCAGTTCGACGATTGAGTCGTTTTGATGTGGGTAAAGCCGATGAAATATGGTAATCTCCTGCTTGCCCGCAGGAATTGGCGGCAAATGAACATGACTATCGCCATCGGGAAATTTACCCAATTGGAGATTGGGTTTGAGGAGGTCGCTGAAGTTCGGGGAAATGAGTTCGAGCATTAGGAGTTCACCCCCACACCAAACGAATCTTGAGATGCAAGGGATTTGTTGATTCTCTTTAATAATTGCGCCAAAGCGTTGACCCGATATACAACTGATTGTCTATGGTGCGGGGGTAAAAAAATAGACCCTTTCGGGTCTACAACCTTACATTCAAAGACGGTGGATTTTGCCGCGGTTTTTCATTGTTTCTTTACTTATTCTACCTGCCGCTGAAGTGGTGTCAACCCCGCACCAATCCCGACAGAATTTGTTATAGGAGAAACGAACGCGAAGCGCGAACATCACTTCGTTCCATCTATCCCTTCGCCGTACTCGTAATTAGGATTGGTGCGGGGTCAACTGCCCTTTTTTATCCTTCAAAACCAGCAGATACCTCACTAGTTCAAAGGTGCCGAAGAGCGCGCCTACATAAAATACGTCCCCCAGAAGAGTGTTCCGAAAAAACGGCAACGCGTTCACATAAGAGGAGAGAAGACCGGCCGGGGTTTTAGGATACAGCGTGCCAAAGGCCCAAACCGCGAAGTTGGTCAGCAGATAAAACTGCAGCGAAGCAACCAATGTCACTCCCAATGTATTGGCCACATTTTTCCGTCCCCGAAGCCAAATTCCCAGGAAACCAGAAACAGCAAAGCTCAAATACACGCTGGCCATGACCCAAGCATTGTAGAAACCGATGAAGTAATCGGAGGCGAGCATGGCGGCCAGAGGCAATGCGATCGCAGAGCGGCGACTGAGGTACATGCCGCCGAAGAGAGCGATTGCCGTGATGGGAGCGAAATTCGGCGCGTGAGGCAGAAACCGCAGTGCCGCACCCAAAATAATCAGGAGGTACCCTATCCAATTACTCATTGCTTATATCCTCGACGAGCCACTCCACCACATCTCCGCGGCAAGTCTGCAGTTGATCAGCACCAACGGGCGAACCCTGACCATTGATATAAAGTTTCCAGAATTGATTTTCCTGAGGTTTAACCCCGCCGATGCTCTCCACTAGAACTCCAAAATCAAACTGCTGCTTCCCGACCGATGCCTGCGCCTCGAGAAGTTCCAAAGCCGTACTGCCGTTCTTGCCTGGGTAACGGACATAGTCCGAGAGAACCACGGGCTTGTCTTTGACCGACTCGCCGACCGCCACAACAGATCCGGGACCGTCCACAATCGATCTGCAGGACACGATAGGCTTCACGTAATACGTAAGGGCAACCGCCCCGCCCAAAAGAATCACTACCCCGAGAAGCCTTTTCCAATGTTTGATGATGCTGTTCATATTTTTAAATTCTAGTGATTTTCCTTATTTCATCTCGTGATTTAAAAGCGCATAAAGTTTCATAAGTTTTCCCCGCGGCGTTTTTTCCATTTCCGCGGCTATCTTCTCTATCACTAAGCGCGCGGTGGCATGTTCGGTTGGGATCACATCTTCCCTTGCTCCCATCTGCAAATAACCCTTGAGTGCTTCATGATACTTTAGGTTCTTTGCCAAATAAACTTGATCGTCCGGAAACCCGATCAGCTCATTATTTTGGTACATAGGGCTCAGTACCGAAGTGATGCTCTTGCGCATTTCTTGAATTTGCTCGTCGTGTCGCTCACGGCTGTCGGTATCATCCCCGACTCCTTCATTAATCATCCGCATTACCACTTCTTCCACCTGGGGAAGGTGCAACTGATAATCGCCTTTGGAGAGTTTCCCCCGCTCCCGGCTACCCAGAATCTGTAAAAATTCTGCCGCTTGCTTCTCGCTTATTTTGCGGTCCGAAAGCTGCGCCTCCGATTCTAGTGAATACTCGGTTTCTCTCATACTTGAAACTTATTTTAATAATCTATTCCTCGCTGGGCAAGAATACCCTTGTAATAAGGATGTTTTATCATTTTCATCTCCGTAACGAGGTCAGCCATGTTTATCAAAGGATTATAGCGATTATGACCGGTGAGAACCAGAGCGTCCAGTTTTGATTTGGATAGTCTGATGAACTTTTGAATTTCAGGTATACCGAGGAGTTTGGCCTCTACTGCGGAGATGAGTTCGTCCGCTATCACAACCTCGTATTTTCCGCTCTTGATTTCTCCAGTGAGCCACCTAAGTCCTTGTTTTGCCGCCGCGACATGCACCGACTTGACCTTGCGGTCACCCAAAATCCCGACAAATCCACGGCCCAAAACTTTGACGGTGATGTTTTTGGTTTTTTTGAGGATCGCTATCTCGGAACTGAGCGGCCACTCCCCACTTTCCTTGGCCGTGGCCGCTTTGACGAACTGGGTGAACAGAACTTTTTTGCCCGCTCCCGCCGCCCTTACCGCCAATCCAACCGCCGCCGTCGTCTTGCCCTTACCGTCCCCGATGTAAATAATAATCATTTTTCATTTCGCTCCAGAAACTGCTCGGATATTCATCTTTCTCTCTATCTTCCCAGTATCCGCCCGAACTTTTTTGAAATAACTTCGGACTCCATCTAATGCCCTTAGCCTAAGGGCACCCGGTACAGAATTCCAAATCGAAACTGATTGAACATACTGAAGAGCTTTTTGAAGGGTATAAAATTCGGAACGGTTCCAGTGTTTCATTTTTACGTTTCTAAAACCATACCACCTCAAGGTCTTTACTGGATTGTAACTGTTCTCTTTGAACGCTGCGATGTGCCGGCCCGTGCTCTTGATGATTGCTTTACGGTATCCCTCGCCCCACCTTACGACTCCAGTTTTGTTAGCCACAAACAGTAATCCGCCTGGCTTGAGAATGCGTTTGATTTCCATAACGCTTCGTCTGTCATCGAACCAATGAAAGGCAGAAAATGCAGAGACTATATCAAAAGTTTCGTTGGTAAAGGGCAGGCGATCAGCCGAAGCGCGCACATAATTTTTCACTCCTGGATTTCTAGACTTTCTGGCATACCTGAGCATTATGGGATCTTTGTCGCAACCAACTGTCTCAAATAATCTTGCGAGCTGACGAGTGGATATTCCGGTACCACATCCCAAATCTAACGCCAAAAGTTTTTTGCCTTTTTTGAGCTTCCTGAGATAATCAAAAACTTCTAGGGGATATTCGGTTCTGGCCTTGACGTAGTTTTTAACTAAGTTGCCAAAATTGCCGATCCGTCTCGTTCTGGCTTTCATTCATGACTACCCACACTTGCTAAATCCACACAGCTGACAGGTCATACATCCTTCTTTGAGGATCATACTGCTACCGCCGCAGTCGGGGCACGCCGGGGCGTGGCCGAAATTGGCGATGGACTGTTTTTGCGCTGAATGCCCGTTGGTCGTCTCGCTTCCAGTTACTGGCGCCGCGCTCACCACCATTTCCG
>Ga0075996_128_pt1 | contig 13800 bp, 13 predicted proteins | sample RifGroA2_FD_68042 | JGI IMG/M metagenome (GOLD analysis project Ga0075996, IMG submission 68042) | Parcubacteria bacterium GW2011_GWA2_51_12 | reverse complement strand
GGCCTTCGGCAACCTCAGCACGACCTCTTCCTCTTTGACGCTTTCGGTGGTAGTGGACCGTCCGCCCTCTACCTCCTCGTAACACGACAATAAAACAGCCAGCGCGGTCCGCTCTACGCCGAGCGAAGGTTCTATCACGTGAGGAACATATTTATCATTCGTTTCCGGATCACGGTACTCCAGATCCTTGCCCGAGTGTTTTTGATGCGCCGACAAATCAAAATCGGTTCGATACGCGAGCCCGTAGAGTTCCTTCTGACCGAACGGGTATTCAAATTCTACGTCCACCGTTCGCTTGCTGTAGTGCGCGCGCTCATTATCGGGGACATCGACATATTTCACTTTTTTTTCGTCAATCCCGACTGCTTTTATCCAGCGCTTCATCTCCGCAAGCCATTGATCGAACGATTTCTTCCAGTCTTTTTCACGGATGAAGTATTCAATCTCCATCTGCTCGAACTCGCGGGTCCGAAAAATAAAGTTGCCGGGGGTAATCTCGTTGCGGAAAGCTTTGCCAATCTGGGCAACTCCGAACGGAATTTTCATGCGGGAAGTTTCCAAGATTTGTTTGAAATCCACAAAAATCGCTTGCGCGGTCTCGGGACGCAAATAAACAGCATTTTCCCCGGTCTCAACTGGACCGAGGTTGGTTTTGAACATCAGATTGAACTGCTTCTGCTCGGCAAATTCTTTGCCGCCGCAATTAGGACAAATTTTACTTATCTCATCAGCTCGAAGCCGCTGGTGACATTTTTTGCATTCTACGAGAGGATCGCTGAAATTCTGCAGATGCCCGCTCGCTTCCCAAACCTTTGTATTCATGATGATATTCGCGTCGAGACCAACCATGTCCTCGCGCTCCTGGACGAACATCTTCCACCAAAGTTTTTTGATGTTGTTCTTGAGTTCCACGCCAAGCGGGCCGAAATCATAAGAGTTCGCGAGCCCGCCGTAAATTTCAGAACCGGGGAAAATAAACCCACGGCGCTTCGCTAAGTTGACGATTTTCTCCAATGAGATACTCATGTTCTATATTTTATAATTTTCCATCAATTCTGCCAAACTATCAAATTCTATGGCCCGGCGGATTTTTTCCATGAAGTCGAGATAAAACCGCAGATTGTGCATCGTGGCCAGGCGGATCCCAAGCGGCTCCTTGGCCTGGAACAGGTGCCGGATGTAAGCGCGGTTATGATGCGTGCAGCCGTAACAGGAGCACGTATTGTCGGCAGGGGTGAAATCCTCTTCGAATTGCTTCTTCGTGATATCGATCACTTCGTACCCGCCGCTTTTGCGATTGATGAAAAACTGGCCATGGCGGCCATTGCGGGTTGGCAGGACGCAATCGAAAGTATCAACGCCGAGACTCACGGCCCTGAGGATCTGCTCCGGATATCCAACCCCGAGCAGGTGTCGCGGCTTCTCCTCCTCCAAATCCGGAATCGTGAAGCCCAAAACTTTGTACATAGTCTCCGCGTTCTCCCCGACCGCCAGACCGCCGATGGCGTACCCCTCAAAACCGATTTTTTGAAGTTCTCTAGCTGACTTCTGGCGCAGTTCTTCCGAATCCCCGCCCTGAACGATACCGAAGAGATGCTGGTTCGGATTTATACTATTGTCTTTGATCTTCTCAAAATGGGTTTTTGCCCGTGCGGCCCAACGCAAAGTCAACTCCAAAGATTTCTTTATTCTGTTTTTTCCGGCAGGTAGACCGGGAACATCGTCGAGCACCAGCGCAATGTCTGAACCCAAATTTGACTGGATTTGTATGGAGACTTCCGGACTCAAGATATGGGATGACCCGTCCAGTTCATTCCGGAATTCCACGCCGGCCTCTGAAATTTCCTTTAGCACAGGCACTGGATCGGCGGAAACCAAATTATGCTCCCCCTCTTTCCTTTTCTCTCCTAAAGAAAAAACCTGAAAACCTCCGGAGTCGGTAAAAATCGGCCCGTCCCAGCCGATAAACTTGTGAAGTCCCCCGGCTCTGTGGATGAGAGCGTCTCCCGGCCTGAGCCATAGATGATAGGTATTCGCCAAAATCATCTCCGCTCCCCAAAACTTGAGCTCCTCGGCGGTGACTGATTTAACGCTGCCCTTAGTACCGATGGGCAAATACGCCGGGGTATGAACTTGCCCATGCGCGGTTTGCATCAAACCGAGACGGGCGCGGCTCTTTTCATCTTTCTTTTTAACCTCAAAAAAAATCATAGGGAGGTAAACGGACTTAAACACCGCGAAGAGGCGTCTAGTAGTATAGATATCCACTGAAATCTTGTCCAAGTGTCAAATGGGCCTTGACTTTATTGCCCCCGGGTCTAGTCTGAAAGTAGCCTAGGCGCAAAGGCTGACGCGCTCCTGCCGAAAACGAGTCGGGAGTACGGGCCAAGAGAGAAAATAAAAGCGGTTCTTTACAAACACTCGTAAGTGCGAACAACTACCCACCGACCTGAATGCATCGGCATGCGAAATTCGGCAGCAAAAGTCGAGATTGATGAAAAAGAGTGTTCGTAGCGAGTCATAAGCCGCGTAGAAGCGAGGCATTGGCCTGGCAACGGTTCTCAATTAACACCAATCTAGTGAACAAGGAGCCGAAAACCCCGGTATAATCCGTCTGTATACAGAGCGGAATGGTACCGGGGTTTTCTTATGCCAGATCACTGCATCAATGACGCGGTCCACCGAAGCCTCGTGATACGTCCGAGTTCGTCGATGTTGATGACTTTGACCGGAACTACATCACCGATTTTCACGACATCGGTCACTTGCTCGACGTGATGCGGCTCCAACTCGGAAATGTGGATGAGCCCCTCCTGTCCAGGGAGGATCTCGGCGAAAGCTCCGAAATCGAGAATGCGAGTTATCGTACCCTGAAATACTTCGCCCGTCTGCACCTCGCGGATAAGATTCTTTATCCAGTCAACGGCCTTGGCAGAGGCCTCGGCGTTTATCGAAGTGACCATCACCGTGCCGTCATCCTCGATATCGATCTTCACTCCTGTTTCTGCAATGATACCGTTGATAACCTTCCCCCCAGGGCCAATGACCTCGCGAATTTTATCAGGATTGATTTTGAAAGACACGATACGCGGGGCATAGGGGGACATCTCCGCGCGCGGCGCGGCGATTGCCTGCAGCATTTTATCCAATATGGTAAGGCGTCCGTTTTTTGCGGTCGCAACCCAAGGATATCGGTGAGGACTTTGTATTTCCCGCTCTCTTTATCCAGCACCAAACCCATGGCTATCCCGGCCACCGGGGACTCGATGGGTATGCCGGCATCCATGAGGGCCAGTGTCGAGCCGCAAGTTGAGGCCATGGAAGTCGAGCCATTGGAGGACAGCACCTCGGAAACAAGACGTAGCGTGTAGGGAAATATTTCTCTGGGCGGGATCATTGGCAGGAGAGCGCGCTCCGCGAGTGCGCCGTGGCCGATCTCCCGACGACCGGGAGAACGAAGCGGTTTGACTTCCCCGGAGGCAAATCCGGGCATGTTGTAATGATGCATATATCGTTTCTTCCGCTCTTCTTCGGTGTCGAGGTCCTCGAGAAGTTGTTCGTCCCCAGGGCCGCCCAAGGTAACGGTGGTGAGCACCTGCGTCTCCCCGCGGCGAAAAAGACCGCTGCCATGCACTCGCGGTAACAAACCGACTTCGCAGGTGATAGTGCGAATTTCATCTAGACCGCGACCGTCGACGCGCTGCCCTTTCTCCAATACGGCCTTCTGCACAAGTTTCTTCATGGTCAGGTCGAGAACATAGTAAGCGTCGCGTTTGAGCTCGTCGTTTCCGCCAGAGACTTCCGTGACCACTTTTTCCCGGAACGCAGAGAGTTTTGCATCACGTTCAGCCAAGTTCGGGATGAACAAGCAAGCGCTGTATTCAGCATCGTACGCGGCGATTTTGGAGGCAACTTCCTCGTTCGGGGCAAAAAGCGAGATCTCCCGCTTCGGCTTGCTTCCTGTTTTAGCCGCCAGCGACTTTATGACTTCTAGAACTTTCGCTATTTCCACTTGAGCAAATGCGCAACCGGCGATGATATCCTCCTCGCTCACTTCCTTCGCTCCGGCTTCCACCATGATAATGTGGTCACCGGTCCCGGAAACGATGAGGTCAATGTCGCTACTGCCATTTTCAATTGAGGCAAAGGAAGGATTTAAAACAAACTTGCCCTCAACTCGACCGACGCGCACGCCGGCAATCGGACCGTCCCATGGAATATCCGAAACAGCTACGGCGGCGGATGCCGCAGTGAGACCCAAAACGTCTGGGTCGTTCTCCCCGTCGACGGAAAGTACCGTAACTACGACTTGAATATCGAGACGGATCCGGCTATCGAACATCGGACGCAGACTACGATCTATGACGCGACCCGAAAGAATGGCTTCGTCAGTGGGACGTCCTTCTCTTTTGACCCACCGGCTGCCTTTGATCTTGCCGGCGGCATAGAGTTTTTCTTCGTAATCAACCAAAAGCGGAAGGTAATCTATACCTTCCCGGGGCTTGTCGCCCATCACCACTGTAGCCATCACCATCGTGTCACCGACGCGGATGACTACCGAACCGGAGGATTGCGGGGCGAATTTGCCCGAAGACAAAATCCAAGACTTGCCCCCGATATCGGCGGTTACCGAATATTCATTTGTACCCATTGTGCCGTTTTATTTCTGGCGGCAAGACGTTCCTGAGAAATAGGAGCGATTCTTTTTTGCATCGCTTTTACCTCTCAACAACGAAGCTTCCCGGAGAAATTATATTATTTAATTTTAAAAGCCTTAAAAATGTTTAGTGCTTGAGCTTCAGCCTCTCGGCGAGCTTCTCGTGACGCTTCTTATCCTCATCCTTGAGGTAGCGGAGCAACCGGCGGCGATTACCGACCATTTTGAGAAGGCCGCGGCGGGAGTGGTTGTCCTTTTTATGTTCCTGCAGGTGTTCGGAAACTCGCTCGATCTCCTCGCTCAAGATAGCTATCTGCACTTCCGGTGAGCCAGTGTCACCCTTGTGTGTCTGAAATTTCTTTATGATGGCATCTTTTTCTTTGGTCGTCAGCATGCCGAAATTCTAACATAGCGCAAAAAAAATCGCAAGGCTCTGCTGACCGCGCGATTTGTAGGCTTTTTTTACTTAACAAACATTACCCGGCTGGACTGGAGAACTCCGTTCTTCCCGTCGTCGATCATGATGGTAATAGTGTAAATCCCTTTTTTTGTCCAGGTATGAGTGAAGGGGAAAATAAAATTGGACGGACGAACAAATTTCTCGATGGTACCGTCTCCCCAATATATGGTGAGGATGAGCCAATCCCCATCAGCGTCCGAGGTGTAGACGTCATAAGTCTTCGTGCTCCCTAGAAGCGTTGCTTGCGGCCCGCTGATAGTCAACACTGTCGGGACGTTATTGATCGCGCCTTGGAAATATGCTCCATCTGCCGTCGCGAAGTAGCCGAGCGCGATGGCGAGAACCGTCGCGAGCAATACAATCTTGTTTTTTGTTTCCGTCAGAGAATAACTCATACACATATATTATATCATATTTTTTTCTGCGTGTCTATATATCTTTGGTATTTTTTTTAAAACTATGACCTCTATATCTCGCGTTTTTTAGATTTTGCAAAAAAGAGAGGGGTTGGCGACCCTAAGGACCTCGATCTCGACCTGGTGCGCAACTTTCGCCTTTACCTCAACCGCTACAAAGACAAGCGGGGCCACGAGCTCAAGCTCATCACCCAAAACTACTACATCATCGCCTTGCGGTCGTTTCTCAAATACCTCGCTAAGCGTGACATCAAAACTCTGGCGGCGGAAAAACTCGAGCTTCCCAAAACCCCCTCGCGGCAGGTCGTGTTTCTGGAGGGAGAGGATCTGCAAAAACTGCTCTCGGCTCCGGCCAAAGAAGAAACGGAAATTTTGAGGCTACGCGACCAAGCCATTCTAGAGGTCCTCTTCTCTACGGGACTCCGCGTCGCGGAGCTGTCTTCCCTAAAACGCGACCTAGTGAATCCGAAGAAAGAAGAATTCCCCGTGCGCGGCAAGGGCGACAAGATCCGCATCGTGTTTATGTCCGAACGGGCTCGCGAGGCGCTCAGACGATATCTCAACGCGCGAAACGACAATTCGCCTGCTCTGTTCGTGCGGCACAACCGCGAAAAAACCGACATCACCGACACCGCGCCGCTCACCCCGCGCACGATCCAGCGCGTCATCAAAAAATACGCGCTCCTCGCCGGAGTTTCTCCCGATATCACACCGCACACTCTGCGCCACACCATGGCAACCGATTTGCTCACGGCCGGCGCGGACCTTCGCTCCGTACAGGAAATTTTGGGGCATTCGTCGATAACCACGACGCAGGTTTACACGCATATCACCAACCGCCACCTCAAAGAGATCCACAAAAAATTCCATGGGAAATTCGGAAAGAACTAATCAGTATGCCATTGCAGGCCATGGGCAGAAATCTTTATAAATCAAGCGGGTCCTGGATTCCGTATCAAGTACGGAATGACAAAAGGCCCACGTGGGTGGTTGACCCCGTTAGAAATAAGCCGCCCCAAGGCGGCTGCCGCCGTCGCTCGCGAAGGCGGATTTCTAACGAGGTTGACAAATTGGCACTTTGCGTGCTAGAGTGCTAATATCTAAAACTTAAGAAACTAATTAGCTAAAAAGCTAATATATGATTCCTCTCGATAAATTTACCCAAAAAGCTCAAGAGGCAATCGCATCTTCGCAGACCATCGCTTCTGACTACACTCACCAGCAAGTGGACACTATCCATTTGCTTTTGGCTTTGGTCCGCCAGGAAGGCGGCGTAGTCGGCTCGCTCCTCGAGAAGCTCAAGCTCGACACCAAACTTTTGGAGGGGCAGATCGAAAAAATCCTCGAAGTCCTCCCCCAGGTCTCTCCTTTCCCGGGCGCTTTCGGACAAATTTATGTCACCCGCAACCTGAACGAAGTCCTCTCCCAGTCCATGAAAGAAGCCCTCAAGCTCAAAGACGAATACGTCTCCACGGAACATTTGTTCCTCGCGATACTCGAGCGGGGCGGACAGACGAAGAAACTCCTCGAACAGTTCGGCCTTTCGACCGCCGACGTTATGGAGAGTCTCAAAGATATCCGCGGCGCCGAGCGTGTCACCAGCCCTGAACCGGAACAAACCTACCAGTCCTTGGATAAATATACTCTCAACCTCACCGACCTCGCGCGCAAAAACAAGCTCGACCCGGTCATCGGGCGCGATCAAGAAATCAGGCGGGTGATGCAGGTGCTCTCGCGGCGTACCAAAAACAACCCAGTACTTATCGGCGAACCCGGCGTGGGCAAGACCGCTATCGCCGAGGGGCTCGCCCAGCGCATCGTCGCCGGCGACGTTCCGGAAAGCCTAAAAAATAAATCCCTACTCGCCCTCGACCTCGGCTCGATCCTTGCCGGCGCTAAATTCCGCGGCGAATTTGAGCAGCGCCTGAAGAGCGTGCTTCGCGAGATCGAACGGTCCGCCGGCAAAATCATTTTGTTCATCGACGAGCTGCACACCGTGGTCGGCGCGGGTGCCGCCGAGGGCGGTCTCGATGCTTCGAACATGCTGAAGCCGATGCTTGCCCGCGGCCTCCTGCACGCCATTGGCGCCACGACCCTCAAAGAATATCAAAGGTACATCGAAAAGGACGCAGCGCTCGAGCGGCGTTTCCAACCGATCATGGTTTTCGAGCCTTCGGTCGAAGATACGATCGCGATCCTCCGGGGCATCAAAGAAAAGTACGAAGTCCACCATGGAGTAAAAATCACTGACGAAGCAGTGGTCGCGGCCGCGCAGCTTTCTTCCCGTTACATAACTGATAGATTTTTGCCGGACAAGGCCATTGACCTCATTGACGAGTCTGGCTCCAATCTCCGGCTGGAGATCGACAGCATGCCCGAAGGACTTGACATGCTTTCACGAAAAATCCGCAAATTGGAGATCGAGCGGGAAGCCCTCAAGAAAGACGAAACCGCCGAGAACAGCGAGGCACTGCCGAAGATAGAAAAAGAACTCGCCGAAATTCAGGAAGAGGCCCGCACTTTGCGCCTGCAGTGGGAAGCCGAGAAAGAAGTCATCACTAAAATCCGCGAGGCAAAATCGCGCATTGATGAACTCAAGATGCAGGCCGAGACTGCCGAACGCGAAGGCGACCTCAATAAAGTCGCGGAAATCCGCTATGGCGAATTGCCGAAATTGACCAAGGAAATCGCGGAGCGTGAACAACGACTCATCAAACTCCAAAGCAAGCACAAGATCCTCCGTGAAAAAGTCACCGAGGAAGACATCGCGCACGTGGTTGCCCGCTGGACCGGTATCCCGGTTTTCAAAATGCTCGAATCTGAAAGTACCAAGCTCTCACACATGGAGACCGAGCTGAAGAAACGGATCGTCGGGCAAGAAGAGGCCATCGAGGCGATCAGCAACGCCATCCGCCGCTCCCGCGCCGGCATCGCCGAGGAACGCCGCCCTATCGGCTCTTTCATTTTCTTGGGGCCCACAGGAGTTGGCAAAACAGAAACGGCCAAAGCGCTGGCGGAATTTCTATTCAACGACGAAAAAGCGCTCGTCCAGATCGACATGTCCGAATACAGCGAGAAACACTCGGTCGCCAAATTTATCGGCTCCCCTCCCGGCTATGTGGGCTATGAAGAGGGGGGGCAACTCACGGAGATCATTCGTCGCCGGCCGTACAGCGTCATCCTCTTTGATGAGATCGAAAAAGCCCATCCCGAAATTTTCAACATCCTCCTGCAGATCCTCGACGAGGGGCAGCTCACTGACGCCAAGGGCCGCTCGGTGAATTTCAAAAACACCATCATCATAATGACGTCGAACTTGGGATCGGAAATGATCCGCACGCAGGCCATTGGTTTCGCTGACGGCGGCGCCAAGCCGCAGGTCGAGGAAAAAGAAATGCGCGAACACGTGCTCGAGGTTCTGCACAAACATTTCCGCCCGGAATTTCTCAACCGCATCGAGGAGGTCATCATCTTCCATCCGCTCCTCCGGAAGCACATCGAAAAAATTGTCGAACTCCAGATAAACATCATCGCCGCTCGCCTTCTCACCCGCGATATCACGCTCAAGGTCAAACCAGGAGCGAAAAAATTGCTCTCCGAGAAAGGCTACGACCCGGTCTTTGGCGCGCGGCCTCTGAAACGAGTCTTGCAAAAAGAAATCCTCGACCGGCTCGCACTGCTGATGATCAAAGGCGAACTCGAAAAAAACGAAGTCATCGAGATTGATGCAAAAAAGGAAGAGATCATCCTGGAGCGAGCGCACGAACACGAACCAGCAAAGAAATAATAGTCTCGTCATTGCGAGGCCGGAAGGCCGCGGCAATCTCCCCTCTTGCGCGGGATTGCTTCGCTCCGCTCGCAAAGACACGAAATCTGGCGCAAACAAAAACACCCCGGTGGGGGTGTTTTTTTGCGACTACTTTAGAGAATCGCTTCTTTGGCCGCTTTGGCCACCCGGAACTTGAGTACGGTCTTGGCCGGGATTTTGATGGACAATTCGCCGGCTTCCTTGCGGGTTTTGCCGGTCTTCTCGGCCAAGGCATTGAGGGTCTCGGACTTGGTCATTGCTTTTTTGTTAAGGCTTAAGTTTTAACTTCAAAGAGCTATTATAACACAGCTTTCAATACTTTAAAACGGGGCAAGGGAATTAGTCAAATCCGGACAAAAGAAAACGGGCAGCGCTTTTGAGGGCGCTGCCCGGTCGTACGGTTGATGTCTAGCGTATACTAGCCCGGTTGCGGTAGTACTCCAGGAGGTCCGCAAACGAACAGAGATCGCCGCGGGTTTGGTAGAGACGGATACGGATGAGCTCCTGCTGAATATGCAGGTACCGTGGGAGCTCGTCATGCCCTTGCGAGCCGAATACCGGCCGGAACCAATTAGTAATGTCCGGCGCGATAACATAGACCCGCAAAAATTGGCAGCGTTTGGTCATGGTTTCAACTAAACCAAGCATCGCTCTCACGGCTTGGTGGGGCTGGCAGACGATAGCCGCGGTTTCCCAACCCTGCGCCAAAGAGTAAGTCAAATACTCATCACCCTCCTCTTTGGTATTCATCGCAGGCCGGCAATAGTGTACACGCTCCACACCAAACTCCTTGAGCCGTTGAGTCCAGACTGTTTTGCCTTCCCAGGCTTCACCAGGCTTATTGCCACCTTGTCGCTCACCGTCTGAACCGTTGATGACTACATGCTGTGCGGTATCAAGTTTAAGTGCCAGCGTGACGAGTTCGAATAGATTGTCCGTGTCGCCGCGCGCTCTCCCGAAAAACCACAGAGCGTCAACCGGCTCAATTGGACGATCGCTTAAAGACATCGTCTGAACAGTGAAAAGCTCATCGATTTCCTGAACATCCTTGAGTGACTCACGAATACGCGCCGCCCGTCCCAAAAGCTGCTCCGCTCTCGCCAACGCAGAATTCCTGAGTGTCATGACCCCTCCTCGAGATTGTCAGATAAGTGCGAACGTATAAAAATAGCATGATAAGGGGCCAAAGTCAAGAGGGGGCTCGTTTTGAAAAACCGAACCAAAAATGCTAAAGTATCAATCGAGGGGACGGGCTCGCCCTCGTTCCGACGAACCGAAGGTTGTCGGAACCCAGAGCGAAGTCGAGGGGTAGTTTCCGCCCAAGGCGGACCCTCCTTGGGAGGGCAATGGACAATGTAAACTCACTCCGAGGACCAATCACAATTGTAACCGCGGTCTTAATGCCCTCGTAGTTCAATGGACAGAACTCCGGACTTCTAAGCCGGATATGGGGGTTCGATTCCCTCCGAGGGCACCAGAAAATTAAAGCTTTAAAATTAATCAAAAATACATGATGAACTCCAAAATCATCGGCCACGCCCTTTTGCATTCTATCGGTGTGGCGGTCTACGCCGCCCTCGTCGCTTTTATCATGACGAACGGCGAACGGATTTTCGGCGACGAACCAGACCTGCTCGGCTTGGCGTTTATTCTCCTACTGCTCGTCACTTCCGCCGGCATCGTTGGCTCGCTCATCTTCGTCCGGCCGTATCTCATGTTCCAAAACGGACAGAAGGCCGAAGCCGTGAGTTTCCTCATCTACACGCTAGGCTGGCTCGCCCTCATTTCTCTGATAGTTCTTTTAATTTCGTTTTTGAGATAAGATTTTACTAAATTCACAAAACGAGTAGCGCAGGCCTCGGCCGAGCACGCGTTTTGTGAAAAAGGAGCAGGACGGTGACCGAAGTGACCCGCGTCGCAAGCGGGGCACGGAGGTGCTCCCGCCTGCGACGCGGTGCCCGTAGTTCAATGGTAGAACGCCGCCCTGTGGAGGCGGTCACGAGGGTTCGATTCCCTTCGGGCACCCCAAGAAAATCAAGCTATGGCAGAGATAATAAAATTTCCGGGTAATCCAGAGGATAATCCAAATAGAGAAAAAAAAGCCAGTAACCCAATGATGCGGGATGGCGTCTTTTATGATTTAATTCCGCCTTCAAATATTCAAGGTAAAATTTTTGATCATGTGCAATGTGAATATCAGGTGCCGAACAGCCCCGATGAGTATGTGGTGCATGGCGTCCCTCGAGGCGGAACTGATATAGAGTCTTTTGTTTTGAGATTCAGCGAAGACAAGGGCGTTAGGGTCACCGAATCAAAAGACCAAGGACCCGAGCGAAACACCCACCAAAACTATGAATAAAAATCTTTTAATTTTTCTCCCTCTGAGTGTATTCCTCCTGATTGGGATATTTTATTTTAATTCCAAAACAGGTCCCGCCCCTACTGAGACCAACGAAAATTCGGGGCCCAGAAATATGGTTCAGCACGGTGTTGATTTCAGCAACGGCCAGTCCGTAGATGTCATCGACTACGAGGGCAACTATTTACTAGTTTCCAAACTGCGTGTCGGCGAGTCCCATCCCCCGCACGCGACGGGTCCGGGTTGCGGTGACAAGCACTGGCACACGGATGACCCGGTGACAGCGGTGAATAATGGAGAAACTTTGTCTGATCCGCTGCCTGGCGGTTGCGGTTTTGGCACCCTGTCCGAGCGTCCGGTGATGATGTATTTTCCCCACGAACTTCTGGCCGAGTAGAATTCACGATCCTATTCCTGACCGTGGTTTTTTTGATAAAATAACCAGCCGCGAGTATACTGAAACCAAGCTAAACATTAAGCCAATATCAATGGATCAAACAAACCAGGGCACCCCCATGCAAGGCGCGTCCGGCCAAGGTCAGCAAAAAAACACTGGGATGGCAATCGTCGCGTACATCCTCTTTTTTGTCCCGCTTTTGACTGACGCCAAAAACGACCCCTACGTGAAGTTTCATGTTAAACAAGGATTGGTGCTCTTTATCCTCGCGGTCGCCTCGGGGATAATCGCGTGGACCCCGATATTCTTTTGGGTTTCATGGATTATCAATCTCGCGGTGCTCGTCTTTTTCATCATCGGAGTCATCAACGCCGCGACCGGCAAAGAAAAAGAACTGCCGCTCATCGGCCAGTTCGCCAAAAGCTTCCATTTCTAAAACCGCGCCTAATCGAGTTAAAAAAACCGCCCCGAGGGCGGTTTTTTTTATATTGCTAGCAGAGCTTATCGGAAGTGATTTCCGCCGCAAAATGGTTTTGTATGAGGCATTTTTTATGTTATGTTTTATATAAGTCTATGACGTATCTAAGCAAATACTCCGGTATCGCCATTATCACCATTTTAGCGGCGGTGCCCGGGATTATCTGGGCATTCCAAGCCGCGACTCCTAACAGCTTTTCTTCGCTCGGCTCCGCCGCTCTTAGCGTCGGCAAACTTCTGGGATTGTCCGGGATGGCTTTATTCTCTCTCAACTTCATTCTCGCCGCCCGCTTGAAATTCACCGAGCCACTGTTTCGGGGACTCAACCGCGCCTACATTGTACACCACTTCGTCGGCGGGCTCGCGCTTATTTTCCTACTGTTTCACCCGATGCTGCTCACCCTCCAGTACCTGACCATTTCCCTCTCTGCGGCCGGCTCATTCCTGCTCTCGACCCTGACGGAACTCGATAAATTCCTCGGAGAGCTGGCTCTCGCGACTCTCGTGCTGCTTCTGGTACTGACATTCTATGTGAAACTTCCTTACCAGTTCTGGAAACTCACCCATAAATTCATGGGGCTCGCCTATTTCCTTGCTTCCCTGCACGTCCTGCTCATCCCAAGTGACGTCTCGGTCATTCCCCTGCTGCGCGGCTACATGCAGACGCTAATCGCCACGGCTTACCTTTGCATCCTGTACCGCACCGTATTCCGGCAATTCACCGTGCCGCGTTTCCAATACAAGGTCGCCAACGTCGTCCAGGTCAACCCTCAAGTCGTGGAAATCACGATGAGTCCTATCAAACAAAAAATGCACTACCGCTCGGGGCAGTTCGTGTTCGTCGAATTCCGCGCCCGCGGCGTTCGCTGGGAGGACCATCCTTTCTCTATCGTCTCGGAGCCGGCGGAGCCGAATCTGCGCATCACCGTCAAATCGGTCGGCGATTTCACGGAAACGCTCAAGCTTCTCCAAGCCGGCGCCCCCGTTTTCGTGGAAGGGCCGTTCGGCCAATTCACTTTCCAGAGCATCGGCAACCCCAAACAGCTGTGGATCGCGGGCGGCATCGGCATCACCCCATTTCTCGGCATGGTCAGGGAGCTTGAGAAAGAGCGGGTTCCGCCCGCGACAAGCGTGATACTGTATTACGTCGTCAACAAACCGAACGAAGCGGTATTTCTCGAAGAGCTTCGGGCCATTGCTCAAAAATTTTCCTTTTTTAAACTCGT
>Ga0075996_114_pt1 | contig 18445 bp, 23 predicted proteins | sample RifGroA2_FD_68042 | JGI IMG/M metagenome (GOLD analysis project Ga0075996, IMG submission 68042) | Parcubacteria bacterium GW2011_GWA2_51_12 | reverse complement strand
CCGGAATGCTTGAAGATCGAGCAGGTGAAGCCTGAGCACATCATATTAGACATCGGACCGCAAACCATCCGTCTCTTCAGCGGGTACCTCAAAAAAGGGCTGACTCTGGTCTGGGGCGGTCCCCTGGGATATTTTGAGAACAAGACTTATTCGCACGGGACCTTCGCCCTCGCTTGGCTTTTTGCCGCCCGCTCCGCCAACCCGAAGATTTTTGGAGTAGCGGGAGGGGGACAGACACTCGAGGTCATTAAAAAGCTTAATCTGAGGCAGGATATCGACTGCGTGTCCACTGGCGGAGGAGCGATGCTCGATTTTCTCGCCGGAAAAACCCTGCCGGGCCTCGAGGCACTGCAAAAATGAACTATAAACAAGTCGTGCTCCTCGTACTCGATGGATTTGGAGTGGCCTCGCCTTCCGAGGGGAACCCTGTTGTCGCCGCGAATCCGCGAAACATCAATTATTTGGTAAACAATTTTCCAGCGACGACCCTCCAGGCCTCCGGCCCCTCGGTAGGTTTGCCGTGGGGAGAGCTCGGGAATTCCGAAGTGGGCCATTTGAATCTCGGGGCCGGGCGGATCGTGAGCCAGGATTTGCCCCGCATCGGCAGAGCCATCACTTCCGGCGATTTTTTCAAAAATCCAGCCTTTCTCGGTGCCATCGACCACGTTCGGAAACACAATTCGAAGATCCACTTACTCGGGCTTGTTTCCGAGGGGGGCGTGCATAGCGCTCAGGAACACCTCGATTCGCTCCTTCAGCTCATTGCGCGGGAAAAACTACAAGTATTCGTGCACATGTTCACTGACGGCCGGGACACCCTGCCGCGGGCGGCGCTAACTGTGCTTGATCGACTCTCGAGAAAATTTTTGGAATTCGGGGTCGGCAAGATCGCAACCGTCACCGGATACAGGGATATTATGATCAGCAGATCTACGACGAGACTATTCCGCCGACCGTCATCAAGTCAGGGGATCAGGCAGTGGCGCGGATCGAACCGGGGGACGCCCTGATTTTTTTCAATTTCAGGCACGACCGGCAAGTACAGCTCGCATTAGCGTTTGTCGACCCGACTTTTGGAAAATTTTCTCAAAATTACGGGCGCATTCCGGATCTGTATGTCGCGACGATGACAGAATACAAAAAAGATCTGCCGGCGGCAGTTGCTTTTCCATCGATCGTCCTAAAAAACGGGCTCGGTGAAGTTTTGAGCGCGGCACGACTCACGCAATTCCACACGGCCGAGTCTGAAAAGTATGCGCATGTCACTTCTTTTTTCAATGGTGGACAGGAAGCGGCGTGGCCCGGGGAGCAGCGGGAAATCGTAACCTCGCCCGTATCATACGAGAAACGATATCAGGATGTCCCTGAGATGAGCGTTGGGAAGATCGCTGAATTGGTCGTCCGCGAGCTAGATCGGGGAACGGGATTTATTCTTGGCAACATCGCCAACACCGATATGGTAGGGCACACTGGAAATATGAACGCCTGCATTCGTGCGGTACAGGCAGTCGACAACGCCATCGGCGCTATCTTTGCTGCGTCCGTGCGGGCAGGGGCAGCGCTCATCATCACGGCCGATCACGGGAATATCGAGCAAACCCTCGATCCTCGCACGGGCATGGTGGACACTGAGCACACCCTCAACCCAGTTCCATTTATCGTTGCTGCTCCTGGGATGGGGCGAAAGACCCCGCTCCTCAAGGGCTATTTGGAGCTTCCGGCGATAGTTCCAGAGGGGGTGCTTTCTGATGTTTCTCCCACGGTTTTGGAATTACTCGGCGTACCGCAACCGCCCGAGATGACCGCGGTTTCACTTTTACCGATTTTGCAAAAACAAATCGGGGGCTAAAGGCATTTACCTCGTTAGATTTGGTTGATATTGAGAAGGCAGGTATTCTGGGTAGAGATTTGAGGGGTAAGCCGCGTTCGTTATTTAAGAAAGGTCTAAAAGGGTGAAAAAGATTTGGAAGCAAAAGGAAGGGACCAGCTCCGAGCTTTTGGGGCGTTTGTTTGAAAATCGCGGCCTTCTCTCTCCAGAGGACATCAAAAATTTTCTGGACCCCCGTTACGAAAAAAGCCATGACCCCTATCTTTTGCGGGACATGGACCGGGCGGTGCAAAGAGTTTTGAGCGCGGTGGCTTCCGGGGAAAAAATCACCATCTACGCGGACTACGATGCCGATGCGGTGACCGCCGCCGCGGTGATAATCCGTTATCTGCGGCGCAGCGGATATGACAAAGTCGACTATTATATTCCTGATCGGTTTAGTGAGGGATATGGAATGAATGCCGATGCGATCAAGACTTTAGCTGCGCGAGGCACGAAGCTGATCATCACCGTGGACTGCGGTATCAATGCCGTGGACGCGGTTGACCTCGCGACTTATCTCGGTATGGATGTGGTCATCACCGATCATCACCAGCCAATCGGCCCGTTGCCGCGTGCCGCCGCAGTGGTCAATCCCCACCGGAGTGACGACGAGTATCCGTTTAAGGACCTCACCGGGGTCGGCGTCGCTTTCAAACTCGTGCAGGGCCTGATTAAAAATAAAGGTGATGAGCCTGCCTCGCCTGCGAGTCAAGGCGGGGGATCGGCGGTTCCGAAGGGATGGGAAAAGTGGTTACTCGATTTAGTGGCGATAGGCACGGTTGCCGATTGTCAAAGCCTTCTCGGGGAAAATCGCATATTCGTGAAATGGGGGCTTCAGGTTATGGCAAAGACGAGGTGGGTAGGACTCAAGGCCTTACTTCAGGAATCCGGGATCGCGGGCACACCGCTCGATACTTATAAGATCGGTTTTGTAATCGCTCCGCGCATCAACGCCGCCGGCCGGATAGAGCACGCCAATCTGGCCCTCGAGCTCCTGCTGACCGACTCCGAGGATGAAGCCGAGACGTTGGCCCGGAAACTTTCGGAATTGAACCACCATAGACAGAGTTTGACTGCGCAAATTTTGAGCGAAGCGCGGGAACAGATATTGCCCCGATCGAGCGGAAAAATCCTGCTCGCCGCTTCCGAGGGCTGGCCTCGCGGGATAGTCGGACTCGTTGCGGGGAAGCTGGCGGAGGAGTTTTTCCGCCCGGTTTTGATACTGGAAAAGGGTACGGAAGAGGCGGTGGGCTCGGCAAGGAGCATCCGCGGGTTTGATATAGTAAAGGCGATCTCGCGGAGCGAGGAAATACTTGTCCGATTCGGCGGTCATCCGATGGCGGCTGGGTTTACCATCCGCAACGAGCATATCGAGATTTTTCACCGCCAGCTTCTCGAGCACGCGGAGGAGGTATTGCCGGAGGAGGCGCTCAGTCCGACCCTCAGCTATGAAGCGGAGATCGAGGCCAAGGACTTGTCGGATGAGTTCATTGAGACTCTGGAGAAATTCGCGCCATTTGGCCTCGGCAATGCCCGGCCGAGACTCCGAGTGAATGATTTGAGCGTGCGCTCGGCGCGGACCATCGGTAATGACGGCAAGCATCTGCGTCTCACTTTGAGCCAAAATGGGAGCACCTTCTCCGCAGTCGCTTTCAATCAGGGCTTTTGGGCGGCCAAGCTCCCGGTAAATGCGAAAATTGACGTCGTTTGCGAGCCGCAATTCAACGAGTGGAACGGGGAGAGAAAAGTACAGCTGAAAATAGTAGATATGGATTTGGGAGCCAGCGGCGAGGGATCTTGATTCATAAAGTAAGAGCTAATGTTTAAAATCTATCCAAGCTCGTGATTCACTACCTTAAAAAATATTGGCCAGCCGGTCTGATTTTGTTGCTATTTGTCATAGTGATTATGTTTTATACATTGAGCTCTCAATCATATACAAAATATGATCCGTCCCAATTAAATAGGCTGACAACCAGTACAATATCGGTATCTGAGTGTAGAAACGAGTCCGTTAGCGGGTTTACGGTTTATGGACTGGGGACTCACAGCCTGGCTGTAAAGGGGTACACCGATAGTGAGTGTGTCCTGGAGTATACTGATGAACTTGAGGGAGGGTACACGGTTTATGACTGCTGGATCCCTCGAGGGGCGGGAGACGTCAATATTGGCAATTTGGACGTGAAAAAATATTGCAAGCAAGAAAGACAAGGTAGTATTTTTCAGGACCTGGCCCAGTAATGTCTAGAAAATTGAAAATTTTCACGGACGGAGGAGCAAGAGGGAATCCCGGGCCGGCGGCCTTGGGAGCTGTGATTTACGATGATTCAGGAAAAGTAGTCAAAAAACGAACTGGTCGCGAGGCAGCTGAATAATATTTACCGCGCGAAAAATCATCGGATGCTCGAGCTGCTGCTCAAAGTCCGCAATCTCGAGGGAGGGTTCAAGAAGGTTAGTTACCGCAACGTCCCGCGAGCAGAAAATGAAGTAGCTGACGGCCTAGTCAACGAGGCGATAGATAAACATGGATAAATTCCAGCTTCTCGCAGAGCCTTGGTGGGTAAACTTCTTGCTACTCGTTCCGTTATTAGTTTATTTTGGATTCCGAAAAAGGGGACTGAGTCTTTCCAAACGAAAACTTTTTTTCGCAGTAATTTTTGGAATTGCATTCGGGTTTGTCGAAAGCGCGGTTGTCGTTTATTTGAGAGCCGCGGTCGGACTCCTGCCGGGTTACGGAGGGACGCTCGCGGATGTCGCGGAATTATCCTCGACAATTTACCAGCAAGCTCAGATTCTGGCAGAATTGCCCAAAGCTTTGCTCACCATAGAGCTTTTCCGAGAGGCGGCAACAATGATCATTCTTCTCTCGGTCGCTTTCCTAACCGCGAAACATATTCGAGAGCGCACCGCAGTATTTTTGTGGACATTCGCTGCCTGGGACATTTTCTACTATCTCGGGCTTTGGCTAACTGTTAAGTGGCCAGCTTCGTTTTTTACGCCCGATGTTTTGTTTCTTATCCCCGTCCCATGGTCCTCTCAGGTCTGGTTTCCGCTTCTCGTGAGCCTGCTGACAATGGTTGCCGTATATTCGGTAAGGAAGAGCTATTAATTAAACGGCTCAACCCTCGGTTGAGCCGTTTAATATGGTAATAATAAGCTTTTTTAAATTTACAAATTCCATGGAATTGGTAAATGGAGATTTGGGAAAAAAACAGAACCGCCACCCGAGGGTAAACCAAGGGCGGCGGGGTTTCGTTCCGGATGAGTCTAGGCGAACATCACCTTGAGCTCGCGGAACATTTCGTGGTTTTGCGGAGCGGCGACATAGTCGCCGGACTCTTCCCGGAGCTCTGGAACAAAGACTAGCTCGCCCATCCCGTCGAGCAAGTGGAGAATTCTCCGGAGGTTGAAGTATGGCTCCTTGGCGCTGAACCCGTAGCCATCGAGAAGTCCGGAGTTGACGCTCACATGAACCTCTTGCAGATACGGGAGGGATCTTATTACCTCGAGCATCACTGCGCCGTGTGGGGTTGATTTCGCGATTTTGGCAACATCCGCTTCGGCCCGACCGAAATGAAAAGGAATGCACCCGAATTTTTCTGAAGGGTATTCCCCGATGCCATTTGACCGAGGATTTGCCCTTGCGAGCACATGAGCTGTGATCCCATAGTGGGCGAGATCGACCACTCGGGGCCAGTCGCTGAAATGCTCGCTTACGTACCCGATGGGTGTGGTAGAGATGAGTCCTGTCTCCTCGTCCATCCAGTCCGTGACGATGATGTTTTCCAGCAGGATCCATCGTCTCGCGGGATCGAGCTTTTCGACCTCGCGAAGCGCCAGCTTCTTTATCTCTTCCCTTGGCTCTGATTGATTTAGAAAGTCGAGGTAGGGCGAGCAACCACGTCGCAGGCTGCCGCGAGATGCATGATGAGTTTGTTTCCATTCGGGATTCTTTGGAGGAGTTCAAGCGCATCAGCCGCGTAAGTCATTGTTTTTTCGCCCAACAAGTCAGCGGGAATGAGCGGATCCTGCGATATTCTGTCGCCGACTTCCAAGTTGACACGTTCGAAATTGTCAGACGCGAATTTCAGAAGGTCCCGGAATGATGGCTCGTGAAGCAGTATACATTTTAGGTAGAGTTCAATTCCGTCAGCGTTCCATCCAATTCGATTCTCAACCTGTGCTCGATTGCATATTGCTTTCGCAAAGAATTTCATCGTTCCTCCTGTCTCGAACCTAAAAGTATGTAAAAAAAAATCATTTTGTCAATCGTTAAACGGCTCAACCTAGGTTGAGCCGTTTAATTTGGCCAGCCTCGAGACGAGTCTAGGCGGGCTAATTTAAGCCACTTCTGATCGCACATCGCCAGTCGCTTATCGCTATCTGATTTGGAGTCCTTTGAGGTTGGTTCCGTCGAGGTAGTACAGCCGGTTGCCGTCCTGGTTCACCACGAATTTTGGATTCGGGTTTTGAACTTGCTCCAGTACATAAATATTCGGCCTTTCCAGAGTATCAACCTCCACGGCTATGATACTTTTTCCCTCTGTCGCAAAGATATAGTTCGTCGTTTGGTTATACGCGATGTCGCCGAGCGGTTCCGATGCTTGGTAAACCAGAGCGCCTTCTTTGCGGACTGGGTCGTATAACCAGATCTCCCGACCGCGCTTCAGCACGAAACTCCGAAGTCCTGGCTCCCACTGAGCTGAGTCAACGTTCGTCGACAGGGCAACAAGTGATCCGTCCTGCAAGGCAAAAAACTCCTTGTCCAAATTTAGAAAAGTCGAGCCCCCGTCGCCAAGCACGATTTCTCCCGAGCCGAACTCAGGGAGAGAAGCGACAATCAATGTTTTTTGGCCATTGTTATCGACTTCCAAAAGTTGCACCAGGCCCTCGCCGGTCTGTTTGAGGTAGTATATTTTTTCACCAGCGACGGTAAACGCTAGGGTGGTCTCATCGATCGCAAAACTCTCGGTGCCGAAAGTCCGCAGCAGCTCCCCGGACGGGAGCAGGCCCACCACGGCCTGCGCACCGTTTGTAAATTGGTTGTCTTTGCTTTCTATCGGATTGACAGAGGTTCCGTGTAAATGCCACCCAGTCGTTCGAGACCCTGAGGGGTCCTCAGACCCTGAACGGGAAGCGAGCCCGTCGAGCAGGAAATTCGGCTGCCCGAGGTTGTCGAGGGCGTAATCCCGAAGACTGGCCGCCATAGCGATCGTCGAGCTCGCCAGCAGCAGTTGCCGAGTCGGGTCGGACTCCGAGAGTATCCAGATGGAATCTCCATCCAGGGCAAAGGATTCGCCACCCGAGGCGAATAAGTCGCGGGTCGTAGTGGAGAGTGAAGTTGAGATTGTAGAGCTCAGTATCAGGGGAACAGGCGTAGTGTCCCGGTTTGGAACGAAAGTCACAAAGCCCGCGCTTATAGAGATATTTTACGACCAGTGCCCCCGTTTTGAGTATCCTTTTCGCCGAGAGATCATATCGGTACCCGACGGCCATCAAAAGTACGACCGGCGCGACCAAAATGAACAAAAGCGCCCCCGCAATGAGTAAATAAATTCTTTTTTTGAGCGTCATACCAGGAAGTAGAAGTTTTTTAGTTTAAGAACCACAAGCTCGATGTATGAATAATGACACATGATCGATACCAGGGAAAAAATGCCTTTGTTGAGGCCGCTTCCACGGCCTAGAAAACTTTCACTTCCTGGCATATGATGATGGTTATTTTACCAGAAAATGGTATACTTATCTAGCTTTTAGAGGTTTATTTCAAAGGACCAAATGGGTAAATTTCTAATTGAGGGGGGCGGGGTACTGTCGGGAGAAGTCAGAGCGCAGGGATCAAAAAATGCAGCTCTCCCCATCATCGCCGCTACCATATTGTGCCAAGGCGAATGTGTTATAGAAAATGTTCCGGATATTTTGGATGTTCGGAACTTTTTGCTTATTCTCAAAAACCTGGGGGCAAAGTGCGAGCTCCTCGGACACACGCTCCATATTTCCACGGACACCCTCAAGTCTTATTCACTCCCGGAGGAGCACGTCAGAAAACTTCGGGGGTCGCTCCTGCTCCTGGGGCCTCTGATCGCGCGCTTCGGTGAGGCGAATTTGCCGCGGCCCGGCGGGGACGCCATCGGTTCTCGTCCGATAGATGTGCATATCGACGGACTTCGCGCGCTCGGGTGCGATGTTCTAGACGGCCAGAATAGCATGCGCGTCGAAGCGCGGGAACTGAGGGGGGCCAAGATAAAACTGCGAGTACCCTCCGTGACCGGAACAGAGAATTTGATTTTGGCCGCTCTCAAAGCGGAGGGGGATACAGAGATCCAAAACGCCGCGCTAGAGCCGCATGTGCAGGAGCTTTGCCACTTTTTGCAGAATGCAGGCGCGAATATAAGCGGGGTTGGCACCGCGAAACTCCGGATCCAGGGAGGACTGCCCCTGCACGGGGTCAGATTTAAAATCCGTCCGGACGAGATCGACACTCTGACTTTTTGTGTCGCTGCCGCGGCGACTCGCGGGGAAGTCACTATCAAGGGCACGGACAAATCAACGCTCGAGGCCCCGCTCAAGGTCATGAAACGCATGAACGTCAGCTTCGAAACTACTGACGACACGATAATCATCAAGAAAAGTGAAAGTGATTATCGAGCAGTTAAGATTGTCACTGGTTCCTACCCGAAATTTTTGACTGATTATCAGCCGCTGTTTGGCGTTCTCGCAACCCAAGCCGTGGGAGAAACCAGAATCCACGACTGGATATACGAGGGGCGTCAGGGGTACCTCCACTCACTAAAGGAAATGGGTAGCGACGTCGAATTTGAGGACGTGCATCGCGCCAAGATTCGCGGGCCGAAAGAGCTGTCTGGCGCGCAGATCACCGCCCCCGACATCCGCGCTGGGGCCTCGATTTTGATAGCCGCGCTCGTTGCCAAGGGGGAGAGCGTTTTGTATAATGCAGAGATACTTGATCGCGGTTACGAGCGCCTGGATGAACGGCTGAGAGCGCTCGGTGCGAAGATTACGAGAATCGAGTAGAACTGTAGAAACGGAAGAACCGAGGGACCGAAAAACGAAAGAACAAAACAAAAAGTTCTTCAGTTCTTAAGTTTTCAGGTTTTTAAGTAGACGAAGTCGAATGGCGTTTTTTGTAAAAAAAGTCGGGATTGATTTAGGCACGGCCAACACGCTCGTGTTTATTCCCGGCAAAGGGATAGTGATCCAGGAGCCGACGGTTGTTGCCATCGGGGTCGATGACAACAAAGTTTTGGCAGTGGGCTCGGAAGCAAAGGAAATGCTCGGCCGGACTCCAGAGACCATCGTCGCGCATCGTCCCATGAAGGACGGGGTCATCGCCGATTATAGAGTCACCGAAGCGATGCTTCGCTACTTCATCACAAAAGCGATCGGAAATATTTGGTTTTTTCGTCCTGAAGTTTTGATCTCCGTTCCAGGAGGAATTACATCGACCGAGAAGCGAGCGGTTGTCGATGCCGCGCAGAGCGTCGGGGCCAAGGCCGCGTATGTCATCAAGGAAACCGTGGCGGCCGCAATCGGAGCAGGGATTGATATATCTACGCCTTATGGGAACATGGTCATCGATATCGGTGGAGGAACGACTGATGTTGCGGTTTTGTCTCTTGGCGGCATCGTGACTTCGACTTAAGATGAGATGGAAATGGAGATCAGGGGACGAGATTTGGTCCAAGGACTCCCAAAGACTATCCGAGTGCGCACCAATGAGGTCGTAGAAGCCATCCAGGAACCCCTGCGTGAAGTAGTGCAGGCGGTCCGCTCTGTCTTGCAGGAAACGCCGCCCGAGCTCTCCTCTGACGTTATCGACAAAGGAATGGTCCTGACCGGCGGCGGCGCTAATCTGCGAAATATCGATCGTTTGATTTCGCAAGCAACAGGTGTGCCGTGTTATGTCGCCGATCGGCCGGAACTTTGCGTGGCAAAAGGGACTGGCGTCGCACTGGAAAATTTGGAGGCGTACAAGCGGAGCATCCTCGCGGCGAAATAGATTTTCTATAAGGAGGCAATATGGAGCGATTCCGAGGGTGGCTGAGAAAACCACTGCCTCGAATCAGGTTCTGGATGAGCGTTACGTTTGGGTGTATTGTTTTGCTCTACTCCACTGTGTATCTCTGGTGGGCAGTTTGGTTCTTCGAAAAAGTTCCTGAACCCAAAAAGCCCAGCTTCGTCTACGCGGTCCCTGTAGTTTGGGTCCTAAGCATTGGTTACTTTTCAATAGTTCATTACTTGGCGACCCGCAAACTCCCCAGGATCTAGCTTCAAGTTAATTTCCGAGGCGTGCCCGCGGTTTTTGGGCACGCCTTTTCCTTTTATTGGAAGGCAGTATAATTACCCTATGATTTTAGGCATTGACGCATCCCAAGCGAACCGCAAAATCCGGAGCGGGACCGAGTGGTATGCTTTTTATCTGATTCAGGAGTTCAAGAAGCTCCTAGGCACTCGTTCCGATATCAAAATCAGACTGTATGTTCGCGGCCAACTGCAAAGTGATTTAGCAGGCCACCTACCTCAAAATTTCCAGGTGCGAATCCTCCGCTGGCCCTTTCGTTTTTTTTGGGGGCAGATAAGGCTCTCATGGGAAATGTTTTTACACCCGCCGGATGTTTTGTTTTGCCCCGCTCATACGATTCCTTTCGCCCACCCGAAGAAAACTTATACGACGCTCCACGACGTAGGATTTGAGGACTACCCGGAACTTTATGATCTATTGTCGCGGGTTTATCATCGCGTTTCGGCCAAGTTCGCGATACGGAAAGCAGCTCATATCTTTACGGTTTCCGAGTTCAGCCGACAGCGCATAATGGAAGTTTACGACTACCCAAAGGAGAGAATTACGGTCGCTTATCCTGCTGTGGAAACTGCGCTTTTCAGCCGCCTTGGCGAGGGAGATGATGTCCTGCGGGATTTGGCATTAAAAGCGGGGGAGTACTTTTTGTATATCGGGCGGCTAGAACCGAAGAAAAATATTTTGAACATTATAAAAGCCTATGAATTTCTCGAAACTCCTTGGCCACTGGTGTTAGCCGGGCAAAAAGTTAGAATAGAGGCAGTGGTGGAGTATTTGGAGGAGCGACCCAAGCTCGCGGCGAATGTGCGGTTCCTCAACTATATTACTGAGGGGGACAAAGCGGTTCTGCTTCGGGGAGCGGCTCAGTTCATCTTCCCGACCCTCTACGAGGGTTTCGGGATCCCAATACTGGAGGCACAGGCCGCAGGGGTGCCGGTTGTTACATCTAATACCGGTAGTAATTCGGAAGTGGCGGGCATGGGCGCTCTGATCGTTGATCCGGAAAGCCCGTATGAGATGAGCAAAGCAATCAAGAAAATAACGGACGATAAAGCCTTGCGAAGCAAACTGGTCGTCGAGGGGACAAAAAACCTCGGGCGATTTAGTTGGGAGCAAAGTGCTCGTCAAATCCTCGAAATTATTTTGGAAAAAAATGCCTGAAGCGGTTTTTTTGGGAAGCAAGATTTTGGTTTTTACCGCGCACCCGGACGACGAAAGTTATCTGGCCGCCGGGACCATATATGAAAACACCCGACGGGGCGGCAAGACTTTTTTGGTATGCGCGACTGGAGGGGAACTGGGATCGGCACACCTCAAAAAACCGATCTCTCCGCGAGCCCTTAAACTCTTGCGGAAACGCGAATTTTTTTCAGCGGCTGAATACCTCGGGGCGCAGACTCCGAAGATGTTAAATTTTCCGGACGGACGCCTCCACGGGAAGGGCACGGGTCTTTATAGGCAGTGTTTGGCAACAGCCGAGAATATCGCCCCGGATTGCATTTTGAGTTTCGGGCAGGATGGCATCACTGGACACATGGATCACATCGAGATCGGCAGAGCCGCGAAAAAAATAGCCAAAAGACTCCGAGTGCCTTTTTATGCGTTCGCCCTTCCGCCCAGGTTTGCCAAGGACGCTTTGGAGCGGCTGAAGTATCGTAGAAAAAAAGGGACTTATACAAAGGGGGGAGTCGAATACGAGAAGCCAAATGTTTTCGTCAAGATCAGCCGCCAAATCAAACTCAGGGCGTTGCGGTTTCATGCTTCGCAAATGGAAGGGAACAAGCTGTTTACCGGGTATCCCGACTACGCGGTGAAAGCGTTGCTTAATAGAGAGTATTTTGTGAAAATGAAAACATGAGCATTGTCGAAGTAAAAGACCTAAAAAAGGTTTACAGCCCAAAAAAAAATCCCGTTGAGGCTCTGCGGGGGATCAGTTTTTCTGTGCAGAAAGGGGAGGCGTTTGGGATACTGGGCGTCAACGGAGCCGGGAAATCAACGACTTTGAACATATTGATCGGACTACTGGCGCCCACCGCTGGCACGATACAAATATTTGGAACAGACTTCGCGACGCACGAAGAGAAGGTTAAAGAAAGAATGAATATCGCGACTGCCTACGCTGACTTGGCGAACAATCTGTCGGTGTACCGTAATCTCAAAGTTTTCGGGCTGATGTATGGCATTGCCGGGTACGAGCGGAAAATCACTGAGCTTCTGAATGTTTTCGGCATTGAGCATCTTCGAGATAAGTGGTTCGGCGACCTCTCGGCGGGAGAACGGACCAGGGTAAATCTCTGTAAAAGCCTGATCAATGACCCGGAGATTCTTTTATTGGATGAACCAACAGCTAGCCTTGACCCGTCGATCGCGGCGAAAATTCGGACACATCTCCTGCATTTAAAGGAAGAAAAAAAGTTAACAATCATCGTAACCTCACATAATATGCAGGAGGTCGAGCAGATGTGCGACCGAGTAGCCCTTCTTCATAAAGGTCGGATTTATATGATCGATACGCCGGAACTGTTGGCCAAGGCGCACAAGGCCCCCGGTCTAGAGGAGGTATTCATTAAATTGGCAAAGGGAGAATTAGAGTAATGATAGCGCGGCACCGGGTCAGAGCCTTCATGCTACGGCATCTATACGAGATCAGCGCAACTTTTGATCGAAAGATGGATATTATTTTTTGGCCAACTATCGATCTGTTGATTTTTGGGCTTTTAAGCGTATACATCCAGAGGCTCGACGTTGCGACGAACGCGGCAGCTGCGATAATCGGCGGGCTGATGCTGTGGACCTTGGTTTATAACATTCAGCGGGATATCTCCGTGACTCTCTTGGAAGATACTTGGAGCCGGAACTTGTACAATCTTTTCTCAACCCCGCTCAAATTAAGTGAAATGCTCATCGGAACACTTCTGTTATCGTTGGGCAAAGCGATTTTGACAATTTCGTTCACCACTTTTTTAGCTTGGCAGATTTTCCATTTTAATCTTTTGAGCGTTGGGTTCATGCTGGGCTTCTATATTCTCAACATTTTCGTTTTCGGCTGGGCATTTGGATGTTTTACAGCGTCCATAATATTTCGGTTTGGCACGAGGGTGCAGATTTTTGCTTGGTCTCTGATCGCAGTCCTTTATCCTATAAGCGGAGTTTTTTATCCGATTTCTATTTTGCCAGGTCCGCTGGCCAGTGTAGCTCGGCTCATCCCGGTTAGTTATATTTTTGAAGGCTTACGCGGTCTGATCCTGCATCAAAGTTTGCCGCCAGTTTCAGATTTGGCCGTCATTCTATTGTTGAACGCTTTTTATCTGGCCTTGGGGATAATATTTTTTGTGCGGGGCTTCAAAAGCGCCAAGGAACGAGGATGGTTAATTCATCCGATCTAGCAGGGTCGAAGGTTTTTTGAAAATTTTGGGGAAAATGGTATAATGATACAAATTAGCATCGACTATTTTCCATGCCAGAAACAGAATTTAAAAGGACAGTTGGGCACGACCGGATCAAAAAGCTTTTTTTGCAGGGAATGACCGAAGGACGGCTCAAACAAAGTTACGCTCTTATCGGCCCTTCTCACGTGGGGAAGACCACTTTTGCTTTAGAGTTAGCCGAGATTTTAGGTGCTCACCCGGTCCTGGACGTAGTTATTCATGAGCAAGAAGGGGCAGATTCGCATGAATTTGGGATAGAGGACGCCAGACGAATGCAAGGCGCCCTGAGTCTGAGCCCGGTCGGGCGCTACAAAGTCGGGATAGTGTCCCGAGGGGAGAACATGACACGTGAGGCGGCCAATTCCCTTTTGAAATTTTTGGAGGAACCGCCGGCTCGCGCTATGTTTTTTTTGGTGACGAATAATGGCGCGGGTCTGCCCGAAACGGTTTCTTCCCGCGTGCAGAAAATCCATTTTGGCAAAAATACAGAAATCGAGATCAGAGGGGTTTTGGAAAATCTAGAAGTCGCGGAACCGAGACTCTTGCGTCTCACGGAGTTGGCGCGCGGGCGGATCGGACTCGCGATCACAATGTTAAATGACGATACGCTCTTTGCTTTCGAGGAAAGAGCAGGGGAACTGTATGATGTTTTTCTGAAGGGCTCGGTTTCGGATCGACTCCAAAGCGCGCAGTTTTTGGCCGAGAGCCGTATAATCTTCGGAGGTTTTCTGGAATACGCGATGGAGAGGGTCGTCGCCGATAGCGGACCGGGCGATGCGGCCCGCAAGCTCCTCACCTCTTGGAAGGAACTTCCCCTCAACCTCAACTTGAAACTCTCGACTGACATCCTTTTTCTCCCGAATTGAAATGAAAAAAGTCATACTTTTAACCATACCGCTGTTTTTTCTCGCTCAGGCGTGCAATTTTTTGACTTCGGGTTTGAGCGGAGGCGGTGGCAGCGGGAGCAAGGGCGTATTTGTCAGCACGGACAGCGGACAGACTTGGCAAGAAAGCAATGTCGTTACAGGAGGGGGCAGCCTGAGCGGGGCAGACGTAACCAAGCTCATCATAGACCAGAACAATTCGAAAAATTTATTGGCCGTGACGAACAATTCCGGAGTATACGCGACGAACAATTCCGGAGCGGAATGGTTCCAGCTAATGCCAAATATTTCCGGTCACGACGCTTACCTTAACCCTCAGCGCTCGCAGGAAATCGTTGCGGCGGGAGTGGTCGGATCTCGCCCCGCGATAGTTAAGAGCCTGAACTCCGGCGGGGCGTGGACGCAGGTCTACTCCCATCCGGTATCCCAAGCCGCTGTTACCGCTGTTGTGTACGATCAGCGCAATACATCGATATTGTACGCGGGACTGTCCACCGGTACGATTATTAAGAGCGTGGACGGCGGAACGAGTTGGAATACCGTGGTTTCCCACAAAGACCGCATTGTTCGTCTCCTGCTCGCATCAAATGGGAGCACTATTTACGAGCTCGGGAGAGCGGAGGGTGTTCAACGTTCGCTCGATGGTGGAAGGACATGGGCTGTCCTCAAGCTCCCTGAAAAGCCGAGTCAGTACAATGATCTGACCTTTGAAAATATTGCTAATGCAAATGTTTTGTACCTCGCTACGGCTGCCGGCCTTTTCAAGAGTTCGGATGGGGGAGATACGTGGACTAAATTGTCCCTGCCAGCGACGCCGGCAGCCACTCTGGTTTCCGCAGTAACCGTCAGTCAGGATAATCGTTCACAAGTGTTTGCTGCCGTCCGCTCAACAATTTATCGAAGCGATGACGCGGGCGCGACGTGGCGGACCCAGAGTTTGTCGACCAATCGCGCTATCACGAGTATAGTCATCGATCCCGCTGAGCCGAACCGCGTGTACGTTGGACTGAAGTAATGGATCAATTAAGCGAGGTCATCGCTTAATTGGGCAAGAATCCGGGGTCAGGTGACAAAAATATTTTTTAGCATTATCCAGGGAGTCTAACCGAGTGAATCTAACGGAAAAAAAGGCGCAGTTCGAGGATATTATTTCTCATCTTCATGCGGAGCTTCAGAAGCTGCGTACTGCGAGGGCGAACCCGGCCATGGTAGAGGATCTGCAGGCAGACTACTATGGGACCAAGACCCCGCTCAAACAGCTCGGGAGCATATCCGTGCCGGAGCCGCGGCAGCTGCTCATCAGTCCCTGGGACAAAAGCGTTTTGGCCGCGATAGAAAAGGCCATACGTGATTCAGGTCTAGGACTCAATCCCGCGAACGAGGGCGACAAGATCCGCGTGACTGTCCCGCAGCTCACCGAGGAGCGGCGGAAGGAGCTGACCAAAATCGCCGGCAAAACCGGGGAGGAGACCCGAGTGAGGCTTCGGAACCTTCGGGAGGAACTCACCAAAGAAATAAAGAAGGAGTTCGAGGAGAAGGCCATTACCGAGGACGATAAATTTCGCGTACAAGAAGAACTGCAAAAGGTTATGGACGAGTACAATAAGAAAGTGAAGGACTTACAGGATACAAAAGAGAAAGAAATAATGACGATATAAATTGAGTTCCGCGGCTTGACGGAGCCTCTCAAATTTGCTACCTTAGCCTGTAATTCGGACTCAGACTAAGGTTTTTTCTTTCAGCCAATTGGGTCGAAATTAAAAGGAGGACTATGCGAATTTATGCAACCGGGGCTTCGGGAATTGTTAAACCCATCCCAGCCACCCAAACAGGCCTCGTTCCTTCTAGCTGGGAAGTTCATAAGGATAAGCCTGAAGGTCGTGTGGACTTGGCAATCCTTGATTACTCAGTCTGTCCCGTCCATCGCGGCGAGGAGTGCGTTACTCATTATGTGATGATGAAGCGGGCAAAGCAGGTGAAAGCCATTGGAAGCCTGGGTTTGGCGGCCGCACTTCTCAAATTACAGGACGCAGGCAGGGAAATCTTTCCTGCCGAATTCCGGGGCAACAGCTATTTCATCATGCCACTTACCGAGCTGCAGTATTGCCTCTATGGTGAGCACGCCGTGGTCTGCATGAGATGGAGCGGCCGGCGTTGGCGGCCATTCCTCCATTGGCCCGGCTTCACCTTCGGCCGCGATGCTCGTTTCCTCAGGCGCAGCACCTCCGCCTCAGGTCGTTCCCACTCCGCCAAGGTTGGCGGATAGATTGCTGCCCGTAGGGCTTTGGCCCTCCGCGTCTGTAGTCTTCCAACCACCACATTTCGATCTTTTTGATCGGAGTGTGGTGGTTTTTCAGATCTGCACAGGCAAAATGACAAGCACTAATAGCTGAGGAGTGAAAAATGTGTTAAAATGCGAACATGATTTTGCTAGCGATCCTGGTTTTTATTCTTATCCTTGGCCTCTTGGTGTTTGTCCACGAGCTGGGACACTTCATAATGGCCAAACGGGCGGGTATGAACGTTCAGGAATTTGGTTTTGGGTTTCCACCCCGGCTTTTCGGGTTTAGGCGGGGCGAGACAACATATTCGGTAAACTGGATACCTCTCGGCGGATTCGTGAAAATCACGGGTGAGGACGGCGGCTCGTCACCCGATCCGAGTTCGTTCGTGAACAAAGGTTTTTGGGCCAGGCTTTCCGTACTCCTTGCCGGGGTGGCCATGAATTTTATCCTAGCTTGGGTGCTTTTGTTTCTCGGCTTCGCCTTCATAAAGACGCCGGTCGAATATGGAACAGCGGCTGATCTCGAGGGTGCGCGGATCCATGAACAGCACGTGGCGGTTGTGGCGGTCGAGCCTGACTCTCCGGCGGAGCGAACCGGCTTCAAGCCCGGCGACGTGATAGACAAGGTTGATGGTCGAAGTTTCGACGACATCGACGCACTCATCGAATATACGAGATCCCGAGCCGGACAGACGGTTTTGTACGAATTGAAAAGGGGGGACCAGATATTGGTGAAGGATGTCATACCGCGTTCTACCCCTCCGCCAGGCGGTGGAGCAGTAGGGTTTGCGCCGGCCAAGATAGCGACGGTGACCTATCCTATCCCGGAGGCGCTCAAGTATTCCGTGATGGCTTTTACCGGCAAGGTCGTCGGAATTTTGCAGGCATTTGGAATGCTCCTGGGCGGTATATTTACGAGCGGTAAAGTTGCGGAAGGACTTTCCGGTCCGATCGGGATCGCGGTGCTTACCCGGGACTTTACGGTTTTGGGGATCGTCTATCTCGTTCAATTTGCCGCAGCGCTCTCGATCAACCTGGCGATCATCAACGCAGTTCCGTTCCCTGCGCTCGACGGAGGTCGGGTACTGTTTCTGATAATCGAAAAAATCCGCGGCACACCATCCTTGAAGTGGGAGAGAGTGGCAAACATCGTCGGCTTTTCATTGCTGATGCTCTTGATAATCGCGGTGAGCTTTCAGGATGTAAATCGTTTCTCCGAGAGTTTTAAGAATTTGTTCGGGAGAGTATTTTAGCATGCGACAGTCCCAACTCTTCACTAAAACCCTAAAAGAAGATCCGAAGGACGAGACCAGCGTAAACGCAAAATTCCTGGAACGCGGGGGCTTCGTTTACAAAAATTCAGCGGGCATTTACTCGTTTTTACCTCTCGGTAACCGGGTTATTCAAAAAATTGCGGGGATCATTCGGGAAGAGATGAACGCGATCGGCGGACAAGAGATGCTCATGGCAGGACTTCACGACAAAAAATATCTGACTGCTACTGGACGGTGGGATGTCGATGTCGTTTTTAAAGTACTCGAGGGGGGCAAGAAAGAACCGTCCTATAATATCAGCTGGACGCACGAGGAAATCATCGCGGAGATAGCCACTAAGTATGTAAGCTCTTATAAAGATCTGCCTTTTTCGGCTTACCAATTC
>Ga0075996_107_pt1 | contig 43339 bp, 40 predicted proteins | sample RifGroA2_FD_68042 | JGI IMG/M metagenome (GOLD analysis project Ga0075996, IMG submission 68042) | Parcubacteria bacterium GW2011_GWA2_51_12 | reverse complement strand
ACAAAACCGAGTTCCTCGGCGGTCGAAGCAAAAATAAAATCGGTTTGCCGCTCGGGCAGGAATCGAAGCTGGCTCTGCAGTCCCCTGGCAAGCCCGCTGCCGAACCATCCTCCAGAACCCACGGCTACTATCGACTGAATGACATTGTATCCCCTCCCAAGCGGGTCCGCTGTGGGTTCGAGAAAACTCTTGATACGGTCCCGTTGATAGTCCGCAAAGAAAAACTGCCACCCCAAGGCCGTCAGAAGCAAAAAGCCTACCAGCAGATACAAAAAATATCGCCGGGGCATCGAGCTCACAAAAAGCATGCCCAGCCAAATCGCGACGTGCACGAGGGCCGAACCCAAATCCGGCTGCAAAGCGATGAGCACGGCAGGTACCAAGACATACACGCCCGACCAAGCGACGTAACCAAATTTAGCCAGTAGAGAATGGCGGAGCTCGAAATATTTTGCCAATAGCACGATGAGTGCGAGTTTGGAAAACTCCGCCGGTTGAAAATTGAAAAAACCAAAGTCAAACCAACGCCGCGCTCCCCGAATATCCTGCCCAAAAATCAGCACCGAAAAAAGCAAGACGAGCGAACCCATGTACAGGAGCGAACTGTTCTTGCGAAAAAACCGATAATCAAGCCCGCTCAAAAAAAACAGACAAACCAGCCCCACGCTGAGCGCTACTAGCTGTCGCACCCACAGCAGTCCGTCGGCGGGACCGCTGAGACCTGTACTATAAATCATCAAAAGCCCGGTGAGCGAAAGAAGCATCGCACCGGCGAAAAAAAGCCAATCGAAATATTTCAAAGCCTTAATAAACATGCCTTGTCAGTTTATTTTACCGGGCGGGGATTTTATCAGGAGTGCCGATGATAACGCCGGGCGAGAGCAGATTGACTTTCGGGATAACGTCAATGCTCTCAGGAGAAAAATATTTGGTCGTCGGAAAAATCGTGCGGAAATACCGGCTCTCGAGCGCCTGCAAATCCGTGTACGACCCGGTATTTACCCCCAAAATTTCCGCGTGCCGGTCATCAAAAACCAAAAAATCGAGATCCACTTTTTTTATCTGGACTGACTGAAGATTCCTTAGGAGCCCCTCAACAAAAAATTTTCCCTCGGGAGTGAATCCCGTATTTTTTTGGACGATATCAAATCGCAAATCGTATTCCGGCTCCTTTCTGGTCCAATCGACGTTGGAAATCTCCAAGCGCGTGCTCACCGTAGCCGAAGCGGAAGTTTCTACTGGTACAACTAGAAAGCGGCTGTCGCCCGCAAGAAGATAGCTCTTCCCTGCCGCCCTTCCTGTCTCTTGTCCGCCTGAGTCCGCAAGCACAAAGGTATATTCGAATTCCTTTGCCGAAATATCGGGGTTAGGATTGAGTAGCTGGCCATATAGGGATACTTGTCCCGCGCCGAGAGGTATAACCTCGGCCTTGATCACCTGAAGTTCCTGTGGAGTGTACGGGTTCAAATTGACGCTTGGGGGCTCGTAGGAAGCGATAAAAGCGCGGCTGAGCACACCGCGAAGAATGAAACCGGCGGGGACGGCTACTGCGATCAGGATGATAAGCGCCAAAAACCAGTACCGTGAGGACGCCTGCAATTGCTCCCCGAGGGAAACAAAAAATTCTTTTTCCTTGTATTCAAGCTCTTCTTTTTCGGGAAGATTCGGGATATTCAGCATTCAATAGTTCCTTTTACTGTATTATAATACATTGGTATGAAAGAACGAAAGAACGTATGAACGAAAGAACCAAAAAACTTCAAATACAAGCGATTTTTACAACGGTCTTTTCGCATCGGTTCTTAGGTTTTTAGGTTTTTCAGTTCTTGCGTTAATATGTCTGACTTCGTCCATCTCCACGTCCATTCTCACTATTCCCTACTCGACGGCTTGCCAAAGATCCCTGAATTGGTAGCGGCGGCCAAGAAACACGGAATGACCGCTCTGGGACTTACGGACCACGGCGCTCTTTACGGTGCCTTGGAATTTTACAAACATGCCAAGCGCGCCGGGATCAAACCGATCATCGGTGTCGAGTGCTATCTGGCCCCGGGGGATCTGCAGCAGAAAAGTCCTGCCGCAGCGGACTACTTTCATCTCACCCTCCTTGCGCGGAACGCGGAAGGCTACAGGAATCTGCTTGAACTCGTGACCATCGCCAATCTCGAGGGTTACTACTACCGGCCCCGCATCGATAAACCAACGCTGCTGCGACTTCGCGGCGGGCTCATCGGTCTCTCCGGGTGTCTGCGCGGTGATATTCCCCGCGCGATTGCCGGAAAAAATTTGGAGCGAGCGCGCTCGCTCGCCCAAGAATACCAGAACATTTTCGAACCAGAGAGCTTTTACCTCGAGGTTCAGCGCAACGCCAAGGACCCAGATCAAAATCCCGAGCAGGAAATGGTTAACCAGGGACTGGTCAAACTCGGACGTGAATTGAATATTCCGATTGTCGCCACGAACGACGTCCACTATCTCGAGACTGGCGACTCGGCGGCGCAGGATATTTTGGTCTGCGTCGGCACGGGACGTACGGTTGATGACCCTGACCGGCTAGATATGCGCGGCAGTGACCTGCACATGCGCTCCAGTGAAGAAATGCAGATACTTTTTGCCGATTTACCAGAGGCTTTTGCCAACACGTCTAAGATCGCGGGGATGGTAAACCTCGAACTCACGCTCGAACGCCGCCACTTTCCAAACTTCCCCCTCCCTGATGGCGAGACACCAGAGGAACACTTTGAGAAACTCTGCCGTGAAGGCCTCCTGAAACGCTACAACCCCGGCCCCATACCTATCGAGGTGACCAAACGGCTGGACTATGAAATGGACGTCATCAAAAGAACCGGTTACATCACTTACCTTTTAGTCGTTGCCGATTTCGTGAACTGGTCTCGTGGGCGCGGAATCATCAGCACCACTCGCGGGTCCGCCGCGGGCTCCCTTGCCGCTTACGCACTCGGTATCACGACCATCAACCCCGTTAACTACAAACTTCCGTTTGAACGGTTCCTCAACTTATCGCGCCCTAGTCCCCCTGACGTTGATATGGACTTTGCCGATAATCGCCGCGACGAAGTGCTCCAGTACGTCAGCGAAAAATATGGGAAAAATAAAGTAGCGCAGATCGTCACCTTTGGCACGATGATGGCACGCGCGGCGGTTCGCGATGTCGGCCGTGCACTGGGGCTCCCGTATTCCAAATGCGACCGTATTGCAAAAATGATACCGTTCGGCAAGCAGGGATTCCACATGAGCATCGAACGGGCACTGGCCATTTCACCGGAACTTCGGGAAACCTACGAGAAAGATGATGAAACTCGCAACCTCATCGAGCTTGCAAAAAAAGTCGAGGGATGCGCGAGGCACGCGTCCGTCCACGCCGCCGGCGTGGTCATCGCTCCTACAATGCTCACCGACTTCACTCCCCTGCAAATGGACACGGACAACCGCAATGTCATCACCCAATACGACATGCACTCGGTGGAAGACGCTGGCCTCGTAAAGATGGATTTCCTTGGGATCCGGAACCTGTCCATTTTGGGCAATGCCGTAGAAATTGTACGGGCGACGAAAAACGTGGATATCGATCTGATATCGATCCCGCTCGACGACAAAAAGACTTTCTCTCTGCTCGCCTCCGGCCGGACGATCGGCGTGTTCCAGCTGGGCGGTTCTGGCATGACAAAATATCTGGTGGATCTCAAACCCACCAACATCTTCGACATCATGGCGATGATATCTCTCTACCGGCCGGGCCCCATGGAATCGATACCAGAATACGTCCGCCGGAAGCATAATCCCAAACTCATTTCCTATCTCGATCCGCGGCTCCGGGGCATCCTCGAAACATCATACGGAGTCCTCACCTATCAGGACGATGTTCTTCTCATCGCCATCGAGCTCGCAGGCTATACCTGGGAGGAAGCGGACAAGCTCCGCAAAGCCATGGGTAAAAAAATCCCCAAGGAAATGGCAGATCAAAAAGAAAAATTCATCCAGGGCGCGATCGACAAGGGCCTCAGCTCGGAGAAAGCCGTGAAACTCTGGGGACTCATCGAGCCTTTTGCCGCGTATGGTTTCAACAAAGCCCATGCCGCTTCCTATGGGATGGTCGCCTACCAGACCGCGTACATGAAGGCGAACTACTCGGTCGAATTCATGGCCGCCGTGCTGTCCGCTGAGTCCGACGACAACGAGAAGGTCGCGGAAGCGGTGGCGGAATGCCACGCGCTCGGCATCGCCGTCCTCCCTCCGGATGTCAACGAATCCCTCGCGTCTTTCACGGTCATCAATGAGAAAGAGATCCGCTTCGGACTCACGGCCGTAAAAAATTTAGGCTCGGACGTCATTGCCGCGGTAATCGCGGAGCGTGCACAAAATGGGCCTTTCCGGACACTCACCGACTTCCTGAGGCGCGTTCAGACCAAAAATTTCAACAAAAAATCTTGGGACGCCCTGGTAAGAAGCGGCAGTCTGGACCGATTCAGCGAACGAAATCAAATGCTGCTGAATACTGAAAATATTCTCGAATTCGCTCGTTCCCATAAGAACCAAGGCGTCACCGGCCAGTCGATGCTGTTCTCGGGAGAAGGCGGCGAAGGAGAAATCTCGCTCAAACCCACGCCCCCGGCTACCCAGGCGGAACGGCTTTCCTGGGAAAAAGAACTCCTCGGTCTTTATGTCTCCGCCCACCCGCTGGACGACTACCGCGAGACCCTGCGAAGTCAGACTGCGCCGATCACTGGGATTACTCCTGACCAGGACGGTGAATTTCGAACGGTGGGAGGCATCATCACTCGCGTCCAAAGAATTTTGACCAAAAAAAATGAACAAATGTGTTTTGCCGACATCGAGGGAACCGAAGGGAAAATCGAGCTGGTCGTATTTCCAAATTCGTACAATCAATATCGGCCCCTTCTAGAAAACGACCAGCTGGTTTTTGTTTTTGGGAAGATCTCCGAGAAGGACGGCGAACCCAAGCTTCTTGTCGAAAAAATGCAGAGTCTGCGCGACCCCCTGCCTTCCGACTGGGCAACGGTTACCCCAAGACGAAACAACTTCGCCCCCCGTGAAACAGTACCTCTCCCAGTTGAGAAAAAAGCACCGGAGACTACTACCAAGCTGCTCAGAATCAAAATCCCGAAGGACGCCTCCCCCACGGTATTCTCCAAACTCAAGGTGGTCTTCGATGAACATCGGGGCGAAACCCCAGTATCCCTGGTCATTCCGGATCGCGAAGGCAAAGAACGGGAAGTAAAGACAAATTTCACTGTGAACGGCTCTGAAGAATTCAAAGCCCAGCTGCGGGAACTCCTGCGCGAAAGCCTCAGGACTTAGGTTGACACGGAAAACCAAGGTTACTACACTTCACTTAAATGAAGCGTTGACCCCGCCTCGGCGGGGCGAGATGAGACCCAACCAACCTCAAAGCTTCAACAAGTGAATAAAAGTGTCCTGCGAAGTCGTGAGGCGAAGTAGGAAATATGGGTGGAACCGCCCCGAGCGTAACCGAGGGACCCCAGACAACTTATTACTGTTGTGCTGGGATTTTTTTATAAATTATTCTGTCATTGCGAGCGAAGCGCGGCAATCCTGAAGTTTTACGGGATTGCTTCAGCCTCCGGCCTCGCAACGACACGCCATAAAATGCCCAAACAATCATCCAACCTCGAACCGATCCGTCATTCCCTCGCCCACCTACTGGCCGCGGCGGTTTTGGACTTGTGGCCGGACACCAAACCGACTATCGGCCCCGCCATCGAGGATGGCTTTTACTATGACTTCGAATTCAGCGAACCGATCTCGAACGATGATCTGCCAAAGATAGAAAAAAAGATGCGCGAGATCCTCAAGACTTGGGATACATTTGAGGGGAAAAAGGTTTCGAAGAAAGAGGCGCTTGACCACTACAAAACCAATCCTTACAAAAAAGAGTTGATCGAGGAGATCGCGGAAAAAAAAGAAGATATCACATTGTACACGTCCGGCAAATTCACCGACCTCTGCCGCGGCGGACACGCATCTTCGGCCAAAGTAATAAAAGCAGATGCTTTCAAGCTTACGTCCGTCGCCGGCGCCTACTGGCGCGGGGATGAAAAAAACAAGATGCTGACCCGGATTTACGGCACGGCCTTTGACACAAAAGACGAGCTGGAGAAACATCTGAAACTCCAGGAGGAGAGCAAAAAACGAGACCACCGCAAGCTGGGGCGAGAGCTCGGGCTATTTACTATCATCGACGAAGTGGGGCCGGGCTTGCCGCTTTTTTATCCCAAAGGCGCGATCCTGCGACGTATCGTCGAAAACTTCATTACCGAGATCCAGGAGGCGGCAGGATACGTGCCGATCTGGATCCCGCACATCACCAAGGGGGATCTTTACAAAATCTCCGGCCATCTCGACAAATACGACGCGATGTACCCGCCGATGGACCTCAAGGGAGAATCGAAGTACTACATCAAGCCGATGAACTGCCCCCATTTCATGATGCTTTATAAAAGCATGCCTCACTCCTACCGCGAACTGCCGGTCCGCTACACGGCGACGACCACTAACTACCGCCTGGAGAAAAGCGGCGAGCTCTCCGGACTGACCCGCGTTCGGGCGCTCACGCAGGACGACTGCCACGTATTCCTCAAACCGGAGCAAATAAAAACCGAGATCGAGCTCATGCTGCACATGATCGAAAAAGTTTTCAAGGCCATGGGCTTTGACGATTTCTGGGTTCAAGTCTCGCTCCGCGACCCCAAAGCCAAGCAAAAATACATCGGCACAGAGGCCCATTGGGAAAACGCGGAAACGGAACTTAAAAAAGCGATAGCGGGCAAAAAAAACTGGAAGGCTTTGGAGGCCGTTGGCGAGGCTGCTTTTTACGGACCCAAACTCGACTTCATGATGAAAGACGTGCTTGGTCGAGAATGGCAACTCTCCACTGTCCAGTTGGACTTTAACCTCCCTGAACGGTTCAAGCTGGAATACACCGACGAAGAGGGCAAGCAACAGCAGCCCATCGTGATCCACCGTGCAATCCTCGGCTCAACCGAAAGGTTTCTTGGTATCCTCATCGAACATTTCGGCGGCGCCTTCCCCCTATGGCTGTCCCCGGTTCAAGCAGTAATTCTGCCCATCTCGGATGAGATAAATGAGTATGCCGAGTCCTTGGCCGCCGGGTTAAAGGCCGGGGGGATCCGGGTTGAAATTGACCGCCGTTCGGAATCCATCGGCAAAAAAATCCGCGAAGCGGAAATGCAGAAAACCCCGTATATGCTGATCGTCGGAAAAAAAGAGCGTGATCAAAAAACTGTCTCAGTGAGACAGCGAGGCGAAAAAGACTTGGGAGCGATGAAAATGGAAGAATTTATCGAAAAAATTCAGAAAGAAATCCAGGCGAAATCAATATAAGATATTCTTTGCCTCGTTCAGTAACTCATAAGCCCGGGCGTTGAGCCCGGCTTTTTGATGTTTTCGTGCTTCTGTGATGATACCCGCTACCTCCGTTGTCCTTCCCGTTTCTGCTGCAAGCGCTTCAACTATCTCAAAATGTCCGTCCAAAATTTTGCGATGTTTTTCCACATCCTCCTCAGTTATCTGGTACTTCTCCACCATAAATTTAAAGATCTGCTCGTTGACAGTGCGTGCCTCATGGAGCGCTTCATCGAAATAAGAACGGTGCGGAAGATTAGTGAAGCCCAAATACTCTCCGATGACCTGCTCATGATGACGGGTGTCGTCTTCGAGCCTCTCGGCCACGGCAATTTCGTGACCGTCCAGGAAAATAATTACCTCTGCCATGCTTTCGGCAGAATCCAAAAAATTCCGGTAACGCCTTATCGCTTCCCGCACATCCTCCTCCCCTTGTTCGGTTTGGGTTATGAGCCCAGTCAATTCAGAGAGTCTCTCGGTGGCAAACCGCAATCTTTTCGCCTGCTTGTCGCTCGCTAAGCTGCACGTGCCCTTCGTGAGCCAGGACAGCTAGGGGCGAAAGGACTATAATCAAGGCGAGAATTATTTTGTTAAGCATATAAAATGAATAATACCAATGATTTGGAAAATCTCAAACCGGTCAAAGCCGTCAGGCGCGAGCAAAAAAACCGGCCGAGGATGCGCGTGCACGGACGCTCCCTGAAGCAAAAATCTTTGCGGCCAATACTCCGCATCCACAAGGTTACGAAAAAGAGAAAATAAGCTAGCGGTACTTAGACATGAAAACAGCCGGCATCCTGTTTGACTATAATGGCGTTCTGGTAAACGACGAGCAGCTTCATAAACAAGCCTTTCAGAAAGTTCTCGATGGGTACGGCGTTAGTTTTACGGACGAGCTCTACGATCGCGCCTGTCTGGGCCGAACAGATGAGGATGGTTTTAAATATCTTGCAAGGGAATTTAATTCCCAACTCGGCGGTGTCCCAATAGATAAACTCCTGAAATCAAAGATTGAACAGTATGGGAAACTGGCTGGGCAAACAGATATTTTATACCCCGGAGCTGAAAAGACAATTCGGGAGCTGGAAAAAAAATACAGACTAGCTATCGTCACAAGCTCGACTCGAGATGAGGTTCTCCCCTTTCTTTCTTCTAAAAAGTTGATTTCAATTTTTGATTTTATCCTTACGGCAGAAGATATTACTCGCGGAAAGCCAAATCCCGAAAGTTATTTAACTGGCTTGAACAGGTTGAAACTTCCTCCGCAGAAGGTTGTAGTAGTTGAGGACTCGCCAAGCGGTGTTAAAGCGGCAAATTCCGCTAACTTAGCGTGCATCGCAGTCCTGCATAGTGTTCCCAGGGAACAACTTCGTGGTACCGACAAAATTCTCGAGAAAATTTCTGATTTGAACGAGGAAGTAATCGAAAATGTTCTTTATAAACGCCCCGGGAAAACATGATGGCTCCCCTCCCTAAGCTCATTTGCATAGTCGGGCCGACTGCGTCGGGCAAGACCGAACTCGCCATCCACTTAGCAAAAAAGTTCAAAGGCGAGATTGTGTCAGCCGACTCCAGGCAGATCTACCGAGGGATGGACATCGGCACTGCCAAACCCACGGAGGCAGAAAAAAAAGCTGTCGCCCATTTTCTCGTCGACACAAAAAAACCGAACACTTCTTACACGGTCGGCCAATACAAGAAAGATTCCATCCGCGCTATCGCGGACATACTTAGCCGAAAGAAGGTTCCATTTCTCGTGGGCGGTACCGGCCTATACGTTTCGGCTGTGGTGAATAATCTCGAATTCCCCAAGGTAAAACCGAGCCCGCGGCTTCGAAAAAAACTCGAGGACGAGCTTCAAAAACACGGCCTGAACTATCTTTTCGGCAAACTTACCGCTCTCGACCCAGAAGCCGCTTATGTCGTGGATCCAAAAAACCCCCGGCGCGTCATCCGAGCTCTGGAAGTAACACTAAAAACTAGAAAACCCTTCACCCAGCAAAGACGGCGAGGTGATAGGATTTTTGACTCGCTGATTTTGGGGATCTCCCGCGACGGCGCGCAGCTCCAGAGTCGGATAACGAAACGCACGAAACAAATGCTCCGAAGCGGGCTCCTAAATGAAACGAGTCGTCTGGTAAAACGTTACGGTTTCCATCAGGTGGCTTTTGATGCCATTGGCTACCGTGAAACAATCGCCCATCTGCTGGGACGCATCACCCTCGCCGAAGCAGAGCGGGAGATCAACAAAAACACTATCCGCTATGCCAAGCGGCAGATGACCTGGTTCCGAAAGATGCCTGTCGTATGGGTAAAAAACGCAAAAGAAACCGAGGAACAAATCGTCAAATTCCTAGGGAATTAAACGGCTCAACCCGTTGAGCCGTTTAAGGGGCTTATTTAAGCCCGGTAGTAGAAGTTTTGCTATTTTGAATTCAGCTCTCAAAAAAACTAAGCTTTGCACTATCTGATTTGATACCTACCCAATCAAATAGACTTTTTGGCCGCAAAGCGGCCAAGCAAACTTTCACTACCGGGTAAACCTTTTTTCGAGGAGTTTGTTCACCATCTGGGGATTGGCCTTGCCCTGCATTTCCGCCATAACTTTACCTATCAGAAACCCGGCCGCCTGCTTCTTTCCAGCCATGTAATCGGAAACAGCTTGCGGATTTGCCGTAACTACTTTCTCTATAGCGGCGGCAATTGCAGGTTCGTCACTCACCTGCCGCAGGCCCTCGTCTTCCATGATATGGGATGGGTCCCCGCCTTTCTCAAACATCACCGCGAGTACTTTCTTTCCTGCCGTTGTCGAAACCTCGCCGCGGCTCACCATCTTGATGAGCTCCGCGAGGTTCTCTGCCTTGACCCGGCTTTCTTTCGGCGTTACATCCGACACTTTGAGCAGCGCCTGATAATCCCCGATGATCCAATTGCTCGCCAGCTTCGCGAATTTTTTTTCATCATCCGAAGGCATCCCCTCTTCCTTGAACCACTCCTGAAGCTCCGAAACTGTCTCTTCAAAAAAAGCCGCGAGATTTTTATCGTTGATCAAAGTCTGCGCGTCAGATTCCGGGAGACCAAACTCGCCAATAAATCTCATTAGCTTCTGCATGGGCAGCTCGGGAAGCGAGGCCTTCAGCTCAAGAACGTATTTTTTTGGAAAATTCATTAACGGCAGATCCGGTTCCGGGAAATACCGATAATCATGGGCTTCCTCCTTCGCGCGCTGGGCCAAGGTCAAGCCGTTGCCCTCGTCCCATCCCCGGGTTTCACTGGACAGTTTTTCTCCATTTCCAAGGGCCTCGCTTTGTCTCTGCATCTCATACTCTAGCCCTGCCTCAACCGCCCGAAACGAATTCATATTCTTTATCTCAACTTTATACGGAGGCAGGTCGATGTCCCCAGTCTCGCGCATGGAGATGTTCGCGTCGCACCTGAGGTGTCCCTTTTCCATGTCCGCGTCGGACACTCCCAAATAGCGAACGGTGTTCCGAAGATTCTGCAGAAATATTTTTGCCTCTCCGGGAGAGCGAAAATCCGGCTCTGTGACAATCTCCAAAAGCGGGATCCCGGCGCGGTTCAGGTCCACGAGCGACGTGCGTCCTTCGTGAATAAGCTTGCCGGCGTCCTCTTCCAAATGCGCGCGGGTTATCTGGATTTTGCGCTTTTGTCCTTCAAACACTATCTCGGTCTCCCCACGGCCGCAGAGCGGCATGTCATATTGGGAGATCTGATAACCCTTCGGCAGATCGGGATAAAAATAATTTTTTCGGTCAAATTTAGAATGCTCCGCTATCTCGCACCCGAGCGTGAGCCCGACCAAAATAGCCTTGCGGATTGCCTCGCGATTCGCGACCGGCAGACTGCCGGGCTGCCCGCTGCAAACTTCGCAAATGTTTCGGTTCGGCTCTGTCTCATCAGGGTTGTTCGGCGAAGAACAAAACATTTTCGAGTTCGTCTTGAGCTGAACGTGGATCTCTAGTCCAATGACTGGTTCGTAATTCATGAAATTTTCAATTTCTAATTCTCAATTTCCAGAAGACGGGTGTTGAAAATTATTCAAAACCTTTAGGTTTTGCCTTGTGCCAATCCGTCACCTGCTGATAAGCGTATCCGACCCGAAAAATGTTCTCTTCTCCCCACTGAGGCCCGATGATCTGGAGCCCGACGGGCAGGTCGACCACCGCCCCGTCGGCTGGCTTGCCGAAACCGCAGGGCACGGAAAGGGCTGGCAGACCGGCAAGAGCTCCCGGGATATTCAACTGGTCGGCGATATATCCAAACAATGGATTATCCGCCGCGCCGCCCAGTTTTGGCGCCACGTTCGGCGAGGACGGGCAGAGCAGGATATCGACCTTGTCGAAAACATGCTTGAATTCGTTCACTAAGAGCCGACGGACTTTCTGTGCCTTGAGGTAATAAGCGTCTCGGTAACCAGCTGACAAAGCATAGGTGCCGGTCATGATACGGCGTTTGGCTTCGTCGCCGAAACCCTCGTCCCGCGTTTTTCCATAAATTTCAAAAAGGTCGGATGCGGTCTCCGAAACGTACCCGTAGCGGATCCCGTCGTAACGGGAGAGGTTGGAGCTGATCTCTGACGGAGTAACGATCGCGTAGACCATTGACCCATAGGCGGTCATCGGCAGGGACACGCTCGAAATCGTCGCCCCAAGCGCACGGACCTGCTCGATCGCCTCTTTGATTCTTTTTTCAGTATCCGGTTCGATCCCGTCGATAAAATACTCTTTGGGTACCCCGACCCGAATGCCTTTCAGATCTCTCTTGAGAAACTGCGACCACTGCTTGACCGGGGCCGCCGAGGTCGTCGCATCCCTATCGTCCTTCCCCGCGATGGCCTCGGCGGTGATGACCAGATCCTCGACGCTCCGCGCGACGGTACCGATACTATCCGTCGAGGAAGTCATCGCGATCACCCCGTAACGCGACACGCGGCCGTATGTCGGCTTCCATCCGGAGACTCCGCAAAGCGCGGACGGCTGACGGATCGAACCGCCAGTTTCCGTCGCAAGCGCGAAAGGGGCGAGGCCAGCGGCCACCGCGGCAGTACTGCCGCCCGATGACCCGCCGGGGATTCTTGTAGTATCCCACGGGTTGTGTGACGGACCGAAATAAGAAGTCTCGGTAGATGAACCATGCGCGAACTGGTCGAGATTGGTCTTCCCGAGCATTATCGCGCGCTGATCGCGAAGCTTCGTGATGACCGTCGCGTCGTAGACCGGCACGAAATTTTCTAAGATCTTTGAAGACGCCGTGGTCCTGATCCCCGCCGTGGAGAACAAATCCTTGGCGGCGAACGGGATGCCGGTCAAAGCCCAGCTCTCCCCTTTGCCGATGAGTTCGTCGGCCTCTTTCGCGGTCTTAAGCGCCTCCTCCTCGGTAACCGTCACGAATGCGTGGAGTTTGGGCTCAAACTTTTTGATACGCGCCAGAAACTGCCGCGTGAGTTCAAGCGCGGAAAAATCCTTGCGGTCGAGGCCAGCGCGCATTTCCTTTAGCGAGGTGTGAAGAAGTTTGTCCATGTCTATTCAAAAACCCCTTTGACCCGGATAAACCGGCCCCGCTGATCCGGGGCGTTCTTGATTATCGCTTCCGTTACATCGGAAGGGTGGGCTCGGTCGTCCCGGAAGACATTCTCAAGACCGGTAACCTGCGCGAGCGGTTCCACACCCTCGGTGTCGACGCTCTTAAGTACCTCGATATAACCCAAAACTTTGTTTAGGTCCGCGCTGAATTTTTCGATCTCTTTTTCGCTTAAACTGATGCGCGCGAGCTTCGCGATATGCTGAACTTCTTTTTTGGTGATCATGGTTGACCCCCACACCAATCTCGAACCGAACTTGTTAAAAAAAGGCCGAGCGCGAAACGCGGATATCGCTCCGCTTTACTAAATTCTTTGCCATATTCAGAGTTTAGATTGGTGTGGGGGGTTGACATACAATCATAATAGTATAGAATGAACTCGCAATCAAAAAAATTAAATCTTTAAGAAAAAAACATGATCTACGTCTGGATAGTACTCGCCCTCCTGGTCATCTGGCTCATCGCGACTTATAACGGACTCATTCGTTCCAGAAACCGCGTGGACGAGGCTTGGAGCGACATCGAAGTCCAGCTGAAGCGCCGCTATGACCTGATACCCAATTTAGTGAATACCGTAAAGGGCTACGCGACGCACGAAAAGGGGCTCTTCGAGGAAGTCACCCGGGCTCGTTCGCAGGCAATGAACGCGGGAAACATGCACGATCGGCTGGAGAAGGAGAATATGCTGTCCTCCACCCTCAAATCTCTTTTCGCCGTAGCCGAAAACTACCCGGACCTCAAAGCCAATCAGAATTTTTTGGGCTTGCAGAATGACTTGAGCGATACGGAGAACAAGATCCAGGCCTCGAGGCGCTTCTATAATGGTAATGTCCGCGACTTCAACACCAAGCTTCAGGTCTTCCCCACCAATCTCATCGCCGGTGCTCTGAATTTCAAAGCCCGCGAGTTTTTCGACATTGATGAGAAGGGGCCAGAAGGCCAGCCGGTGAAGGTAGAGTTTTAGCTTTTTAGCTTACTAGCTTATTAGTCCTTAGGTATCTAAAAAGCTAATCAGCTGATAACCTAATAAGCTATGGCAATCGTATACGACCACATTTCTGAAAATAAACGAAAAACCGCGCTGCTCCTAGGCGCGTTTTTTCTCCTTATCGTCGCCCTGGGATTTGTATTTTCCCAGGCATACGGATCTCCACAGATCCTCTACTTCGCCATAGGATTCAGCATCTTCTACGCGCTCATTAGTTATTACTTCAGCGCGAATATCACTCTCTCGCTTTCCCGGGCTCACCCAGTAGAGCGCGGTACGGCGCCCGAGCTCTATCAGCTCGTGGAGAACCTCTGCATCACCGCGGGACTACCGGTCCCGAAAATATACGTCATCGAGGACAGCGCGCTCAACGCCTTTGCTACGGGCCGCAATCCCCAAAACGCGGTGATCGTTTTCACTACCGGTATCCTCCAAAAACTTAATAAACAAGAGCTGGAAGGCGTGGCCGCCCACGAGCTTTCCCATGTCGGCAACTACGACATCCGGCTGATGACCCTCGTCGTGGTGCTCGTTGGACTGCTCACTCTCCTGGCTGACTTTTTCCTGCGAGCCTCTTTTCATGCCAGAGGCGGTCGTTCAAAAAACAATCAAGCTCAGGCGATATTTATGATCGCCGGGATCGTACTGGCGCTCCTCTCTCCACTCATCGCGTCCCTCATCCAGCTGGCCATATCCCGCAAACGAGAATTCCTGGCTGATTCTTCGGGGGTCCTACTTACCCGTTATCCCGAGGGACTTGCCTCCGCGCTCGAAAAAATATCGCAGGACACGGAGCCATTGGAGGCCGCGAACAAGGCCACTGCCCATCTATACATAGAAAACCCGCTTCGGAACCGGCACAACGGTGTCGGTTGGTTTGCCGGTCTCTTTAATACTCACCCGCCAGTCGAGGAACGCGTCCGTAAGCTCCGGGAAATGACTTAAGCTCGGTTCAACAGAAGTGCAATCCCTCTGCCGCTTGACGGCTAAGGGATTTTTTGTTATATTATCAGGCAAACTCGAAGGGGGATCGATGAAAGAAACTAAGTGTGAAACACTACTTGGTCAGAAGATCAGGGATTTACGTAAGCAACAGAAGCTGAGCCAGACTGATATCGCGAGAGAACTCATGTGCTCGCGGGCCACTATCAGCGCGATCGAACACGGAATCATCAATATGCGCCGAAGTCCGGGAGCTTTGGGACACCTGGCTCAATTGCTTGGTGTTAATCGCGATGAGCTGGCTACCCTTGTGCAACCCGCTCCTCTTCGACCTCCGCTGCCTCCTCGAACTCCTGACAGTCTAGGGCTATTCGTCTTTCCAGAAAAGCAAATCGAAAACGTTCATGAGTGGAACCGAACGAGAAAATGGAGACTGACCGATATAGACTTCGCGAAACTAGGGCCCGCGCCGAAATGGCCAGACGATCATTTAACCGCGGTTGTCCTTGTGCCTTACCTGCAGACCATTCACCGAACGTTCAAGGAACTTTGGCTTGTTTTTGAGGCCATTCACTCGTCATCCTACGACACCCTCGCGTACGACAATGATTGCTTCGACAAACGCGGGGGGCTTCGCCTTCAGCCTGGTGTCGAGCACAAGCGCAGACTGAAATGGGAGATAATCGACTTTAGCCCTCTCAGCTATCCTCGGGAAACTACCGTGAGTAGCTACCATAACCGATCTGAAAACCTGCCAAACGCGGGCGTTCTGGCTGCCCTCGCACACTTTCCGAAGTGGGTACGCAGAATGAACGGTAGCACTATTCCTCCGGTAATTCTTCCGGGCTACCAAGTAAAAGACGACCGAGTTACCGAGGTCTTGGCAGATAAGTGGAGGCTCGTACCAGTTCTATTTTGGGTAAGGATGCGGCGCTTTCACCGAGGGCTCTGGCCCTGCTATAATTCCAATCCGTGCCAAAACGAATTTTCACACTACCCACTCACTATCCCCCGCTGGATATTGGGTCCTTGAACCCGGGGAAGCAAAGTTGCTTCTCCGGGTTCTCAAATTTTTCTCTGCTATCTAAACTTTGCCGATTAACCTTGTAAACGCCTCGGATCGGAATCCCCGGCTCTGGAAGCTCCTTGCGAGCTGTTCATAGGTGCTGCGCCCCTGCCTTTTCAACTTTTTCAAAAGTCGCTCCGCGATTTTTTTTTCGTCTTCCGGGGTTAAAAATTCTTCCAGAGCCCTCTCCGCCATTTCAGTGGGTATCTGCCTCGAAAGAAGTTTCGCTTTTATTCCGAAGAAACCAAAATCCTTATAGCGCTTGAGATTGTCTACAAAAATCTGGGCAAAGCGCTCGTCGTCAAGAAACCGAAGCTCTTCAAGCCGCCTCAGCACCGGCAGTATCTCGGTGTCGCTGAAATCACGGGTGCGGAGCTTGCGGTGAAGCTCACCCGTGGTATGTAGCCGTAGACTCAGCAATTTAACGGCTTTATCGTAAACCCCCACACCTTTCTCTTTAAATGTGTTCTTCCCCTTTTTCATAACGACCACCTTAATCTATATACCTGCCGACGATAAACCGCAAAAAGGTGTGGGGGTGAATTTTCTGATTTAAATCATCCATGCTAAAATGATATCAGCTCAGCTGTACGAATCAAGCGGATCGACTTTCGTTCTTATCCCCATTCTGCCTAGAAACTCAAAATTTATGGACATGCAAAATTTTCTAAATGAAAAATTCTCGTCGCGAGCGAAAAGCGCGCTCAAGACAGCTCAAAAAATTTCCCGAGAGCTCGCGCACCCTTTCATCGGAACTGAACATCTGCTGTATGGGATCGTGAGCGAGATCAGCTCGTTTGCATCCGAGGTTCTCCTCAAGAATCGCGTGTCAGCGGAAACCATCCGGCTGGAACTCTTGCGTCGCAATTACCAACCGGCCGGGGAAATCTGGCGGCCGAAACTCTCTGAAAACCTGCGTCTGATTTTAGAGAAATCATCGATCATCGCCAGCCGCTACCAATACCAATTTATCGGCACGGAACATTTCCTTTTTGGTATCGTCGAAGAGGATATGAACCAGGCCAAGAAAATTCTGATACGGCTGAACATCGACCCTCAGGAAATCAGGAAGAATCTTGTCTCTATTTTTGAAAACGTCTCGAAATTTCCGGAAGTCGAGAAGCCTCACGAAATACATAAACACCCCTCCGCGGACGACGCCGCTATGGCGACAACCCCCACAGCACCAGCGCTCGAATATTTCACCGTCGACCTGACGGAAAAAGCAAAACAGGGAGGGATCGATCCCCTTATCGGCCGACAAAAAGAAGTCGAGCGGATGATTTCAATTCTCAACCGCCGTACCAAAAACAACCCCGTATTGATCGGCGAACCCGGGGTTGGAAAAACAGCGATCGTCGAGGGATTGGCATTGGCGATCCGGGACCGCAAAGTTCCCGATTCGCTCTTGGATAAACGGATCCTGGCTCTCGACCTCGCGCTAATCGTCGCTGGCAGTATGTTTCGCGGTGAATTTGAGAATCGGCTGAAACAGATCATAGATGAGGTCAAGTCTGCTCGCGACATCATCTTGTTCATTGATGAACTGCACACAGTAGTAGGGGCCGGTGCGACTACCGGGAGTCTCGATGCTGCCAATATCCTCAAACCGGCTCTGGCTCGCGGAGAACTGCGGGCGATCGGAGCGACCACTATGCAGGAATACAAAAAACATATTGAGACCGACGCTGCGCTGGAGCGGCGGTTTCAGCCAGTCCACATCAAAGAGCCAAATCACCGCGAAACCACCGAGATCCTCAAAGGACTGCGTCCATTCTACGAATCCCATCATGGGGTAAAGATCACAGACGAGGCGATGGACTCGGCGATCACGCTTTCCATGCGTTACGTCACTGACCGGTTTCTTCCGGATAAAGCCATCGACCTCCTCGACGAAACAGCGGCATATCACAAAACAGTCAATTTTGCCTCCCAAAAGCCAAAAACTTCTATCAATACGATTGAGCGCGATCTTTCGGAACTCGGCGAACAAAAACGTCTCGCTGTGGACACAGGCGATTTCGGGGAAGCAAAACGACTCAAAAGCACGGAAGACGCACTCCTCAAACAGAAACAGAGGATGTTAAAAAGCAAGGGCTCCGAAAAAATCCCGCCCTTACAGATCACTGCGAATCACATCGCGGAAACTGTCGCCCGGATCACCGGCATTCCGATGAAGAATCTCGTGAAAGCCGAAGCTCAAAAACTCATGAACCTCGAAGCGAGGCTGAAAAAAAGATTCGTTTCCCAGCCCCATGTCATCCAGGATGTCGCCTCCAGTATCCGCCGCTCCCGAGCCGGCATCTCGTCAGCCGAACGCCCGCTGGGATCATTCATGTTCCTGGGTCCCTCGGGGGTAGGCAAAACCCTGCTCGCGAAACTGCTCGCCGAGGAAATTTTTGAGGACCCGGCCGCTCTCATCCGCATTGATATGTCCGAACTCATGGAACGACACAATGTAGCGCGCCTAATCGGCGCTCCGGCCGGATATGTCGGCTACGAAGAGGGTGGCCGCCTGACCGAAGCGGTAAAACGGCGCCCCTACTCCGTTGTTCTCTTTGACGAGCTCGAGAAGGCCCATCCTGATGTGGCAAACATGCTCCTTCAGATCCTTGAAGAAGGCGAACTGACCGACGCTGGCGGTAAGAAAATAAACTTTCGGAATACGCTGATCGTTATGACGTCGAATGTCGGACTTCCTTCGCTCAACCGCTGGGCGGAATCATATGGTTTCGCGACCGCGGGGGCCGGGGATGCGCCCGATAGCGAGGTCATCAAGCAAGGAGTGATGAAGCAGGTCCGCGAACATTTTCGTCCCGAGTTTCTCAACCGCATCGATAAGATCCTCGTCTTCCATCCTTTAACCCGCGAAGACGTCAAAAAAATCGTTAAACTGGAGGTGCAAAATTTTCAGAACCGGCTTTGGACAGAGCGCAAGCTAAAGCTTTCGCTGGACGAACCGACCATAGGCTATATCGCCGAAAAAAGTTTTGACCCCTCGCATGGCGCGAGGCTCGTGCGAAAAAACCTGCAGGATCTCCTCGAGGATCCGATAGCCAGCTTGATACTTAGCGCCAAAACCAAAGAAGGAACAAACTTAAAGGCCAAAGTAAAAACTGCCAATGGGGAGCGTCGACTCGTCATCGCCTGAAACAAAAAAACTCTTAAAAAGTCCGCCGGTCAAGTTCATTCTCGATCTGGTTTTCCCGGAATTATGCCAAGGCTGCGGCATAGAAGGGACGTATTTATGCGTGCCCTGTCAACAAAAAATCACGGCTCCTCTGAGCCGCTGTCTTTCCTGCGGAAAACCGTCGCTTCTGGGAACGACCCACCTGGAATGCCGATCACGGGAGATTTCACTCGCTGGTCTCATGGTCGCGGCTGAGTATGAATATCGCCCGGTCCGAGACCTTGTCTGGCACTATAAATACTCGCTGGTTAGGGATATCGGGGAAATTTTGGCAACCATCCTTGCCGATTATCTCGTGAGAAATGATCTGCTGGATTATTTTGAAACGGCGGCCGTGGTCCCCGTCCCCCTCCACGACCGCAGGAGGCGGCTGCGTGGTTTCAACCAAGCCGAGCTGATTGCTTATCACCTTTCCAGGAAATTTGGTTTCTCGTACCTGCCGATACTTAAAAGAATCAAGCCTACGCCGAGCCAAGTAGAATTGCCGCGCGAAGAAAGGCTTAATAATGTTCGTGGGGTTTTTGCTGCAGAACCGACTCCCAGTCTAGGAGAGAGAAAAATCATACTCATCGACGACGTCGCCACCACCGGAGCGACCTTGAACGAATGCGCAAAAGTCCTTATGCAAGGTGAGCCGCGGGAGATATGGGGATTGGTCGTGGCCAGAAATTCGGAGAGGTGGCCGAGTGGCTTAAGGCAGCAGTTTGCTAAACTGCGGGGCCCTAAAAGGCCCCTCATGGGTTCGAATCCCATCCTCTCCGCCCTGGGTGAATTTCAAATGGTGCGGGGTGAAAATCCCTGCCTCGCCTGCGAGTCAAAAACAAGCTAATTGAAAATTAGAGTACGCGAGAGGGGGTGAATATAATTGGAAGTTCCGATTAACTACCTCGCGGTCCTTGCGGCAGGCGTATCCAACATGATACTGGGCTACCTATGGTACGGCCCGCTTTTTGGAAAACAGTGGATAGCCTGGTCTGGGATGAATCAACAAAGCCTCGACGCGGCAAAGACGAAAGGCGTGGCGAAAAGTTATATCCTCATGTTCGTGGGCGCGCTGGTCATGGCCTATGTCTTGTCCCACGTCATCGTCTTTGGCAGCGCTTACACCCAAACCACAGGAATATCCGCGGGGGTCTCCTCGGCCGTCTGGAGCTGGCTCGGATTTATCGCTCCTGTCACTTTGGGCTCAGTGCTCTGGGACAACAAACCGTGGAAACTATGGATCCTCAACAACGCTTATAACTTAGTGGCCTTGGTTCTCATGGGCATCATCCTATCACTTTGGCTTTAGAAAAAATTGAAGGGGTTTACCCCGCGCCAATTAACAGGGATCTCTTGTCTTTGCGAGGACTCCGACTTCAATCGGAGGAGCCTACTTCGCCGAAGTAGCTACGAAGGCTGAACGAAGCAACCTCGCATCTAACAGGCAGATTGCCGCGCTTACGCTCGCAATGACCGGAAAATGGGATTGGCGCGGGGTTTTAAAATACTCTGATTTATGGTATAATCATGAAACAAATTTCACTCTATCCCGTCTTTACCATTGAGCCATCGAAGTGGCAGAATCTTCAAACAAAAATCAAGTTGAAGAACTTGTTCGAAAAGCGATGCGTGGAGACGAAGCCGCTTTCGGGCAGATTTATGATCTGTACTTTGAAAAAATTTACCGGTTTGTTTATTACCGGGTGAGCCACCGCGAAGCCGCCGAAGACCTTGTTTCCGAAGTTTTCATAAAGATCTGGGATCGGGTAGGCGACATAAAAGGCGCGGGAGCTTTCAACGGCTGGGCTTTTCAGATCGCTCGTAATCTGGTGATCGACTACTACCGGGCAAAGAAAGTGACGGTCAATATAGACGATCTCGAAAATGTGCTCGAGTACGACGACAATATCCTCGAGCGGACCAATTTCGATTTTGATCAACGGATGTTCATGGATGCCCTTCGGAAGCTCGGGGCTGACCAACAACTCGTACTTAAGCTTAAATTCCTCGATGAACTCGAAAACGACGAAATCGCTGTGCTCCTCAATAAATCTGAGGGGGCGATCCGGGTCATCCAGCACCGCGCGATCGCGGAACTCAAGAAACTTTTGAATCAAGAATGAACAACTTCGAACAAAACCTTCCTTCCACCATCAAAAACCTTCCCCGCAAGGCCGGTTTTGACGCGTCTGCAAAGCAGCGGGTCTGGTCTAGGATCCAAAACCATGTCCGTCAGACGCGAGCGGCGCTGAAAGAAACTGATAGGGGTTTTTTCTTCCCCGTTTTTCACCTCGGGAGACTCGCAATCACAATTCTGGCCGTGGTCATCGCTGTCGCGCTCGTCGGGAGTGCGAGCAAAGCCTCCGAAGGGAGCTTGCCGGGTGACAAGCTTTATAGCGTAAAGAAAGCCTCGGAGAAGGTGGAAAAGATTTTTGCGCAATCCGAAGAAAGCAAGGTCAAGCTGAGCATCAAGCATGCTGAGCGAAGGCTTCGTGAAGTACAGACGCTCGTTGTCGAAAAAAAAGTGGAGTCCGCAGTCGTCGCCAAAAGTTTAGAAGACCTCAAAACCGCCACGGAACAAATTGTGCAAACGGCCTCGGAAATAAACCCGGAACTGCGGTTCCATGTCGCGGATCTTCTAGAAAAAGAACAGGAAGTACTCGACTCAGTCAAGGCCGACACGGAAGGCGAACTCAAGGCCAAGGTTGAAGAAGCAATCACGGTTTCCCAGGAATCACAAGCAAAACTCGAAGCCGACTCTGAGCAAGGATCGGTCGAGGGTACCACGACGACCGAAACTGTGTCTGACGAACCAAGTTCAAGCGCTACCAGTACCTTGGCAAAGCCAAAGGACGATGTGGTCCAGAGCGACACCCCCATCCACGATGTAATCAAACTCGACGACGCCGGGGAACCCACAGATGAACCGGAAGTCCTCTCCGAACCGACCATGGGCTTCTAAAACATTCGATAGCAAAACCGCCCCTGACGGGGCGGTTTTTTTACTTGAGCTCCAAGACAACCGGGCAATGATCAGAACCCAGAACTTCCGGGAGGATCCGCGCTCCTTTTACCCGAGGTCGGAGCTTCTCACTAACAAAAAAATAATCTATCCGCCAACCGATATTCCGCGCCCTCGAATTGGCAAAGTTCGTCCACCACGTATAATGGCCACTCCCCTTTTCAAAAATTCGAAAAGTATCGACGAACCCGGTCTTGATTACTTTGTCTATTCCCTCTCGCTCCTGCTTCGTAAAGCCATGCTCGCCCTCATTTTCTTTGGGACGGGCTAGGTCGTCAGGAGTGTGGGCTACATTCAAATCGCCGCAAAATACCACCGGTTTCTTTTTCTCAAGAATTTTGCAGTACCCTAAAAAAGCGGGATCCCAAAATTTGTAACGAAGCTCGAGACGACTCAGATCCGGCTTGGAATTCGGCGTATAAACGTTGACGAGATAGAAATCCTCGAACTCCGCTGTAATGACCCGTCCTTCGCTGTTGGGATCGCCATGGCCATCGTGAGCGAGGTCATATTTCTTCACGATTTCTTTCGGAAATCCGATCACGATGCTTCTCGGCTTTTGCTTGGTGAATATGGCGGTACCACTGTAACCCTTGCGCTTGGCGGAATTCCAATATTCTTCGTACTCCGGCAAATCCACTTCGGCCTGACCCTGCTCGGCCTTGGTCTCCTGAAGACACAAGATGTCCGGCTTATATTTTTGTACGAACGGAACGAACAGTCCGCGTTTGTGAACAGCCCGAAGACCGTTAACGTTCCAAGAGATTATTTTCATTTCTAAATAAACTTACTCAACTCAACGCAACCCCGAGATAATACGGCCAGACCACAATCGCGAGTACCCCATTCCAAAAAGGAAGGTCGAGGTAACCGATCGTGAAGAGCCATCCGATAAACCACAGGCTTCCGGCGAATGTGTGGTTTTCGATCTTGATTCTCTCCATTATTTTTCAGTTAACTATTAGTTGAACTTGTATGCGGGGCGGAGACGGGAGGATTCGAACCTCCGGTGCCCTTTCGGACACTCCGGTTTTCAAGACCGGTGCATTCGTCCACTCTGCCACGTCTCCGCTCCGCATACAACTAAAGGGATTTTCAGCAAAATTATACCTCACTGCTTTCAAACCAACAAATCTTGTGATAAACTACCGCCATGGCTGACAATGAAAAATCAATACCACACAAAATAGAGTGGACCGCGCCTGAGTACCTCCATTACCCAAAAAGTTTCTGGTGGTACTTCGGGACCGGGCTCATTACTATCTTGCTAGTAGGGTACTTTGTTTTCACCCGGGAATTTTTGACTGCCACTTTATTTCTCGTCCTTGCCGTTTTGCTGTTTTTTTTCGCGAGGAAATCTCCCAGAAATTTGGATATAATACTAGGACCGGCTGGCGTCAAGATCAACTCCTTTCAGATCCCCTACCAGCAAATAGGACCCTGTACAGATCCGTAGATTCTTGTTAGAATTTTTAGCTGAAGACCTCGAACGCGGCGAGCATTTAACCGACCGCCTCTCCCGCGCCTTGAAATTTTGATTCAGCTGGTCCATGTCACGCGCGCCCGTAGCTCAGCGGATAGAGCATCAGCTTGCGGAGCTGGGGGTCGTAGGTTCAAATCCTGCCGGGCGCACCACTTAGAAGCCTTACCTGATTTTTCATTTATGAGAGAAAACTCATGAATCCCATGCCCACCTTCGATGAATTTTTAGACCTTGTTGATGAAAACGATAATGTTGTTGGAAAAGAAAGACGCTCGGAGGTTTACTCGAAACACCTTTCCAACTTTCGTGTCGTAAACGCATTTATCGTTAACTCAAAAAAAGAGATTTGGTTGCCCCGTCGCACCGCGGACAAAATAATTTTTCCTTTGTGCTTGGATATGAGCGTAGGTGGACACGTTGAGAGCGGCGAAAGCTATGAGGATGCGCTTAAACGCGAAGCAAAAGAGGAGCTAAATATCGATACAGACAAGGCGATAGTCCGTTTGCTGGGACATTTAACGCCCAGGAGAGACCGCATTTCGGCTTATATGAAAGTTTATGAGATAAAAATGGACGAAGCGCCGGATTATAACAAAAATGATTTTGTGGAATACTTTTGGCTCACCCCAAAAGCACTTTTTGAGCGGATTGCCGGTGGGGAAAAAACAAAGGATGATTTACCAAAGTTATTAAAGATTTTCTACGGCCGATCATCATAGATAGTGAATAGGCGCTAGAGAAAACCGCCGCGTTAGCTCTCAAAAGCTATTACGCGGCGGGGTTCATTCCCTTTTTAAGAGGGATGTGAGAATTTTAGGATACACGAACTCTCCTGGCTCCTCCATACACCATCCTTGTTGTGCACCAGGTGCTCTGCAATTAAAGTTACAAAACGGCGTCACGGTCAAGCGCAGTGGTGTCGTTTTAAGAAGCAGACCGAGATCTGCGGTTCCGAAGGATTCAGACAATTTTTGCTTCAGCGCTTCCGGTCTCCCAAAATATTCCGACAGTTGGAACCCAAGGTCCCGGCGCATATAGCAAAAATATAGATGGAGGCGGGGGTCAACGCGGACGTAGTCCCCGAACCCCTCCTCGCACTCGTTCTTAAACAAGCATGAGGCGCACGGCTGCTCGCCGCGATCCAACTTATCGCCTAGCTTCACTTCAACCGATCCGCCTCCTACGAGACGAAAACGGAGACGTCCCCGGCCAAGCCTTTTTCTCTCTCTTACAATCGCCGCTGTACGGGGCAAAACTGATGCGCGCACAACAGATCGCCAGTCCTGATAAAACGACTCGTATGTTGAGGCGCTTTGTGGGGTCCATAGAAGCGTATAGAGTTTGAGTCGACTTCGATACCGTTCTATGAACGACAGCTGTTCGGGAATATCGTCGGTATACCCCTTGTGGAGCACGCGATTGAAAGAAACCTTTATCCCCGATTCAAGCGCTAGGGTTACACCGCGCATAAACCGGCTATAATCACCATAACCGCCGGATATTTCTCGGAACATTAGAGGATCGGTTGAATGCCAGCTCGTTCGTATCAGTGAAAGGCCAGCATTACTTAGACTGTGAGCAAAGGTATCTAAGAGCTGACCGTTGGTTGTCATCGAAACCTTGCAGCCACGCTCCGTGAGCGCAATAACGACATCGTTTATTCGAAGTTTCCCATCTTTCCACAAGAGCGGCTCAAGCGCCCCAATTTCCACTTCAGGTGAACCTCCCATACAACTCCACGTATCAACAACGGCCATAATATCAGCAAACGAAAGCGGTTTCAGACTCATGTCATTCCTCCCTAGTAACGATTCGTTTGATAGTTGTTGCTACAACCTCAGGTGTTACGTCACTGGTGTCGACGTAGATTAGACCTAACGAAAGGAAGGTTTCAGCGACCTGATCGAGGAAGCTGCCATCTGCCTCAATTTTTGCGTCACTGCGTATCATTGCGCGTTCAAGTATTCGCCTATTACGAACCTCAGAACGTGCACCGAGCAAAAACGCAAAGTCAGGCTTGAGAAGCCCGTTGTCGTTGTGGATGAGCCGAATGCGAGCATCCATTACGATATGGTATGTTGCTGTCGTGGTTATGTAATGCTCACAAACCACGGAGGTGTTTTCCAGTAGCCGCCTTATCTTGGCGGAATCAAACTGCGTCGCCAAACGGTAAAAACAATATCGTTCGAGCGGTGTTGCGTGAGCGTCAACCTCGTCTCGCCACTGGGCGAAAACACCAGAGGGAGATTTATGATATTGGAAAGACCCATCGGAGGCAAGAAGTTTTGCCACGGTGGTTTTACCGACACCGTCAACGCCGTCAAGGCTGATGAAGATACGTTTCGATTTCATGTCGCCCCCTCTAGGCTACCGCGATAACGCTGAATCGTCTTGTCGTTCCTTGAATTTTCAGTTCGACTTCGTCACCGGCTGAGGCACCCATGAATGCCCGCGCCATCGGTGCTCCAACAGTAAGGACGGTGATTTCTTCGCCATCCACTTCGTACTTGCTTCCGCCCCCTGCGGGCAGTAGAAAGTACTTTGCTCTAGTTCCATCATCAAGGTTTTGAGCCTCAATAACGGCATAGCTAGAGCACTTAGTGACAGTCGGGGGGGCACGCATGAGGAGTTCCAATGCGTTCAGCGCTCGCAAAGTTTCACTGATAGTATTTTCAATAGCCTCAACACGTCGACTCATCTGCCACCTTGTAGTATCACTATGTGACTGCATCGCGCCAGGAGCATCAATCACGGCCTGTTTAGCAGTCGCGAGATTTTGTTTTGCACTTTCACTATTCTCTTTGAGCTTGTCAATGACGCGCTGCAAGAGCTCGTGTTTTATCATTTTCTCTCCTATCCAGCATGTGAAGGTACTATTCAACGATTCAGGGGGGCCCGAACCATCGTTTATGGATAACACATTCGGCCAGTCTTGTAAAGCTTCGACAACGATCATAGCACACACTAGTCTTAGAAGGGAATTTTTAGTAAAATGAGTTCGAGTTGGTTCATAGAGCTCCACCATAGCAAAAAATTGACTATAATCCGAAAATGCTCTCCTGGAACGACAATGTCAATAAATTGCATCTCGTAAGCCCCTCTGCAGAAGGGGCTTTGCTTTCTTTGGGGATAAAAACCATTCGCGACCTCGTGCATCATTTTCCGAGACAGTGGCAGGATCTAAGCGAAGTTCAGTCAATCGCCGCCGCTCGTCCGGGTGAGAGCATCAATCTGCGCGCCACGATAAAACGATTGAACGAGAGAAGAACCAAGTGGCGGCGTATGCACCTCACCGACGCGCTCCTCGAGGATAAAACCGGAAATATCACAGCGATATGGTTCAATCAGCCCTTCCTGAAACGAGTCCTCAAACCGGGAAAGGAATACTACTTCACGGGAAAAGCGCAGATCTACGAGTCAGACAAAGGCAAGCCCGCTCTTCAAATCCAGAACCCCTCCTTCGAGCTAGTGAAGTCTGAAACGATCCATACCGCAGGGATTGTTCCGGTGTATCCACTCACGGAAGGCATTACCCAAAAACAGTTCCGTTACTGGATGAGCCAGGCGGTAGAAGGCGCCGGGCTGGTCCCCGACCATCTTCCCGCCGAGCTTCGGGAACAAAACAAACTGCCGGAGCTCGCGCAGGCCCTCCGGAATATCCACTTTCCAAAAAATGCCGAGGAGCTCGCGCAGGCCAAGAAACGACTTGCCTTCGACGAGCTATTTATTTTCCAGCTGGCTCTGCTCTCATTTAAAAACAAACTCAAAAGTCTTCCTTCCCCGGTGATCCCCTTTGAAACTGAAAATATCAAATCCTTCGTTTCTTCCCTGCCCTTCACTCTTACGCCCTCCCAACGGCTCGCCGCCTGGGAAATCCTGCAAGATATCCAGCAACCTCACCCAATGAACCGCCTGCTAGAGGGTGAGGTTGGTTCAGGAAAAACCGTTGTGGCGGGGCTGGCAATGTACCAGACGGCACTGGGGGGCTGGCAGTCGGTTTTGCTTGCCCCCACGGAAATACTCGCGTGGCAACACTACCAGACACTGAACAATCTCCTTGAGCACGCCGACATCCCAATCGCACTCCTCACCCGAACGCACAAAACATCATCTCTTTCCGTCATTGCGAGGAACGAAATGACGAAGCAATCCCAGGAAGAGATTGCCGCGCCCCGACTTGGCGTCGGAGCTCGCAACGACGACTTATTGTCAGACATGGCTAACGGTAAAATCAAAATCATTGTCGGTACCCACGCGCTCCTGCAGGACAGAGTCCAGTTCAAGAAGATCGGCCTTCTGATCGTAGACGAACAACATCGCTTCGGCGTAAAGCAACGGGGCGCCCTGCTTCGGTCCGAAGGGCGCGGTCTGGTACCCCATCTGCTCTCTATGAGCGCTACGCCGATCCCGAGGACTTTGGCTTTGACACTCTATGGGGATCTGGACATCTCAATTCTTAAGGAGCTCCCCAAGGGAAGAAAAAAAATCATCACCCGCCTCGTGTCCCCCGAAAAAAGGACAGTGGCATATGAATTCATAACCAAACTCCTTAAAACCGGCAGGCAAATGTATGTTGTCACTCCGCTTATAGAAGAAAGCGATGCTCTCGGCGTAAAATCCGCGACGCTGGAAGCCACCCGTCTGCAAAAAGACGTCTTTCCTGGGTTCCGCGTGGGGCTCCTGCACGGCCGCCTCAAAGGACCGGAAAAACAAAAAGTAATGGATGACTTCCAAAATAATAAAATCCATATCCTCGTGAGCACCACGGTCATCGAAGTCGGCGTTGATGTTCCTAACGCAGCTATAATGCTCATCGAAAATGCGGAACGTTTTGGCCTCTCCCAGCTCCACCAACTTCGCGGCCGTGTGGGGCGGGGCGAGCACCAGTCCTATTGCCTGCTGTTCGCGGAAGCGACGAACGAGTACACGCTCAGTCGCTTGCAGGCCGTAGTCGAGTCGAACGACGGATTCGCGCTCGCCGATAAAGACTTGGAGCTCCGGGGACCCGGCGAGGTCATTGGAACGAAACAATCGGGTTATCTGCCCTTAAAAATCGCGACTCTTTCCGACCGACAAACTGCCAAACTTGCAAAAAAAGAAGCGGAAAAACTCCTAAAAATAGCGGGTTACCTAAACGAACACCCTCTACTGCAGGACAAAGTTAATGCCATCGCCAAGGACGCGCATTTGGAGTAGTCAGAGACTCTTGTTTATTTGGGATAATAAGTGGTTGACGCAAAATCCTGGAGGTGTAGAATGGCCTAAAAGCGGCCTCTCACTTCCCAACCCTAACGGCTTTTACTAAACCGGACATCTAGAAACCCCGGTGACGGCTGAAGCCATGTTCGTCCCTGCATGTCAATGCGCCGCGACCCAAGGAGGAAAATCTCGATAGGAGAATCTGCTATGCGCGCGGAACCTCAACCACCTAAACCGGTCGTTTTCAACGATTCCATGTTCTATCTTGTCCCCAAGGGGATGCGGATAGTGGTCAGCCTCAATGGCGAAGCCAAGCGCTGTCCATCGATCCCGCCCCGCCTAAGGAACAAGGTGGTCGTCATCGGCATCGAAGCCAAACCAGACAACAGGCTTCTGATCGCCGATCCAGGCAGTATCGCCACACGGAAACGATGGTGCACCATCAGCCCCCGCCGCCTCGAAATACCCGAACATGAACTCGAGGCACTCCAGAACCTCAGACCGAAAACTTAGCAGCCCCAGTATCGGCATCCCTGATAAGGGGTGCAAACTGTTGAATCTAGGAATGCCGATACCACTAGCCCACCGCTTGGCTCTACGGAATACGTCGCCGCATCGGCATTCGCCGATACATCGCGGCTCCCGGAGCTGTGTTATCCCCTCCGCCTTCGGCTCCGGGCTTGGCTTCATCCCCGCGCTTGAAAGCGCGGGGATTTCGCCTAAGGGATAATAAACTAACCGAAAAGGGGCTCTGTTTCTAGTCGATTCAACAAAACCAGCATTATGCTCTTTGAATCTCTTCTTCAGGTTGTTCGTGGACCCGATATAAAGCTCGCCATCTTTGGAACTTTTTAGGATATACATGAAGAACATAATGTGAGACTTGTTCTGGTGTGGGGGTGAATTTACTGACTAATGTCTACTCGATACAAAAAGCCGCTGCCCGAAGCGACCAACACGACAAATGTTTTGCTAGGGTGCACCTGCAGCCGCTCCACCCGCAGAGCGTTCCCTTCCGGAAACCGGAACACTTCCTTGACCTCCGCGGTGGCGGGCCGGTAACGAAGCAGGCCCAAGGCCCCGGGAAGAAAAATTTCCGCACCGTCCCCGCTCCAGCTGACCTGATCTATCTCCCCAAACAGTCCTATGTTCGTGAGTACGCGGGACGACAATTCATAAAGCGCGAGAGCCGCGACTCCGCTCTGATTATTTTTTGATACCAGCAGTTTGCTGCCGTCAGGAGAGAACTTTGCTCCTCGGTAAAAACCCGCTTCTCCCAGCTGATCAAACTTGCCCGTAAACAGATCGACCAGGAAGAACGGGGATGGTGTTAGGGAACTCGTGCTCCACGCGGCGAGTTCGTGACCGTTCGGAGAAACAGCGAAATCATAGTCAGGGCGGAACAGGTCGCCGACTTTCGCGAAATTATTTCCGTCCGCGTCCGCAATTTTGAGCTCATGCCCACCAGTCGAGGTAAGCCGGTCGTATACGACTTTGTCCCCCGTCGGCAGAAATCGGGGGGGCCATATTACTCCTGTAACGCCAATAACGGCTTCCGGCAGGACAATTTCCTCTTTTGGGACGCTTCCATCAGTTCTTTGCCGATAAAGCTTGCTGCCGATCATGAACCAGACAAGGTCCCCATTTTCGGAAAAAATCGGGGAAATAACTTTCTCCTCTACGATCGCTCGGATTTTTGGCAAATTAACCGAGTCCGGACCGGCATTTTCGTCTCCCCCGCCGCTGCTCACGAAAAAATAAACCGCCGCCGCCGCGATCAGAAGCAAGACAGCGGCTAGTAGAAGCGATACGAAGGTCTTAGTCCTCATAAATTGTTATTGGGTATTTATCGGCCCGCTGTCGCGGTCGCACGAACCCAGACTGATATGCACGTGGGTCGCCCCCACTTCAGTACAAGGAACGGCGGTCCCGCTGCTATTTTCACAAGTGGCGCGCTTGAGTGCAATCCCGGAATCACGCGCTGCCTGCAAAACTGCCGCGCCCTGCGAACCGACACCAACAAAATCCACCGCCAGCGCACCGGTACTGCCGGTACTACCGCCATAGTGACAGGAGCTAGTCGCGTGCGAACATGCGGGCTCGCAAATAGGTATCCCCCGCGTGGTATTGCAAAGTGGGTAAGTTTCATCGTAGGTATGCGTGACCATTGGACCAACTTCTCCCTCGATGAAGCGTATCAAATCCTGCAGTTGCGGATCCTCGGTTCTAGGATTGACCGGCGTGTTGTATTGCCTTGCGAGCTCCGTCGGATTCTGCTCGCAAAGCTGTGTGGTGGCGCCAGTCAATGCCCCGCTCACGGGCTCCAGATATTTGCAGTAATCCGTATCGAGTATCCCCAAAAAAGCCCCGACTTTTGACGCTGACCTGGCGGCCGTGCCCGTCCAAGTATCGCTCGTGCACAAATAAGCAAGCACCACGATGATGACGAGAATCACCAAAGCGACCCCCAAAATCGCGAGGAGCACTGGCACCACATATGGGGCGATCGCCGCGATGGCTGCGGTGGCAGCTGAGCGCACTCCCTGCACGACTGCTTTCTGGGCGGCTTTTTTTGCCGCTTGTTTCCCGGCCTGCTTAACTTGCTGTCTAGCTATTTGAGCGACCTGCTGTCTCCGCCTCTGCCGCTCCTGCTGTTTTTGTTTCTCGAGTTCTTCCTGCTGGAGTCGCTCCTCGGCCGCGCGCTCTTCCAGCTCGTCTCGTGTGTCGATAGCCATGTTCAGGGTTTGAATAGATATTGTCATCCTGCAATTCCTACCCGTTCCGCAGGCGGGGATTCAGGATTCAGAAATGAAAACCTTTAAACTAATCTGCGAAGTCCTGGATTCCCGCCTTCGCGGGAATGACAGAAAAGGAGCAATGCTCAACTTATTTTAAGCCCCCGCCAATTCGTCTTTGGTTTTAAGCCCCCGCCAATTCGTCTTTGGCTCTCTGGATCTCGAGGCGTTGTTTCGGGTCAGTGGTGATGATCTGGTCCTCGGTGTACGAAGCGACGACGCGAATGGCGACGTGCTTCATGCCTGCGAAGAAAATCCCCTCGCCGACCTCAGACTCCAGCAAAAGATACTTCTCTCCCTCAGTGAGGAAAAAAGTCTCAGCCACGAAATCGATAGCGGCCGGGGACTGTTTGAGCAAGAATTGGATGGACGAGTTGGTGACTATCGGCTTGCCATAGGGGCTCTGCAAGAAATCCTGCACGTCCTGTGTGATGGTCGTAACTCCCAGATAATATTTGCGGGCGCGCTTGGCAACCCCGAAGAGAAAACGGGCGGAGTCTTCGTTCTGCATCATCCACCACGCCTCATCGATCACCAAAATCCTTTTCTTCAAGGTCGAGCGGACCTCGTTCCAGATGTAGTTCAGGAGAACATAGATCGCGATCGGCCGCAGGGTGTCTTCGAGATCACGGACCGAAAAAATCATCAACTGGTTGTCGACATTGATGTTGGTCGGATGATTGAAAATTCCAGAGAATGTGCCGTCGGTGTATTTGGTGAGGCGCTGGGCGAGGCTCTCCCCGCCAGTGATCCCTCCCAGGACATTGACCAGATCGCTCATGGTGGGCACTTCCAGCCCGGTAAATTCGGTGGTCTGCGGAGTAATGTCATGAGTGGCGTAGGTTTCCCAGATCGCTCGGTCCATGATCGCCTCTTCCGTAGGATTGAGTTTGCCGAGCATGAGATTCATAAGCCCCATGAGGTTGATGACGGCCGAGCGTACTCGTTCTCCGGGTCCACCACGATAACGTCCGTACCGAGCATCATCGAACGCAAGATCTCGAGCTTTACCGTGTAGGATTTCCCGGCTCCGGATTTGGCGAACACCACGGAGTTCGCGTTTTCCATCTGGAACCGATCGAAAAGTATCAAACTATTATTATGGCGATTGATGCCATAAAGAATTCCGTCGTTGCTGGTCAATTCTGAGGAGACGAATGGAAATGTCGTGGAAAGCGGCCCGGTATTCATGTTCGACGAGATCGCCAGTTCATCATCTCCGAGCGGCAAAGTCGAATTGAATCCGGCTTCCGCCTGCAAAATCGCCGGTTTGACGACGATGAGCTTGGAACTGAGCATGGACTCGATATTTGTCGCGGTTTTGTTGAGCGCTGGGAGGTCGTCCCCGTAGATAGTGAAATACAACGAGAAACGAAAATATCGCTCGGTTCCCTGCTGGAGGCGGTCCCGAAGCTCCTCGGCATCGTGGAAAGCAGTCTCCAACTGCGGATCGCGGACCTCTCCCTTATCCTCGTTGATAGAAATGGAGGCTTCCAGCTGACCTACTTTGTCGCGGAGCTTCTTCATCACGACGTCCGACTCCATCGGGTAGATAAAAAGTGAAATATCCATGGCCACGTCGAGGTTGATGATCGGCGACAGCCAGTCCGTGGCGATATACCGAGGATAAGTGAGCACAAAAAAAGTCCGCGCGTACTTTCCCGAAACCTGGAGGTGATTGGTGTCGATGCGCATAGCCGAAGGAGCAATGAGATCCTTGATGGACGTCATGCCCTTGCGGTAGGCGCGCTCGGCCTCGAGAAGGGCGCGGGCGTTTGACTTTGGTGCGGATTTTTCTTTTTGGAATAGCATAGTTGAACTGAAGAACTTAAAAACCGAGAAACGGAAAAACCGAGAGACCAGGGCTCGTTCTTTCGTTCTTACGTTCTTTCGTACCTTGGTTTATTTCTATTTTGCTCATACGGTTGGCTGGACTCTGCCCTCGCTCAGATCTATCTCGGAAAGCGAATCACCGTGTATGGTGGCGGTAGTTTCAAAATTATACGAAGCGTACAGGAGCTCCACCAGCTCCTCTGTTTTGAGCAAAATACTCCGAAGCCCCATGCTACCGAGCCCTCCCTGAACGTGATTGATCCGGTCCTCGAGCTTCACTTTGGCCCTCTCGAAATCCTCTTGCCGGTTCGCTATGTCTCTCGCGGGACTCATTATCTTTCCCAGTCTGCCCATGAATGTTTCCTTTGCGACAGCCGCTGAATATGGAATTACCACATAAAAAGTTTTGCTCATGATATTCGCGTACTCGATGAGCCGCGCGACATATTCGATATATTCGCTCATCTGGATCCGCAGGAGCTCATTGGTCTGCCCGGCTGTGAGGCCGCGGAGTTTGGTCAAATAAGACTGGATATCGAGTATCCGGGAATGAATGAGCACCTGAATCGGGAAATCCAGGGAATTGAGAAAATTCTGATAACCGGAGACGAGCGCGTTCTGCTCGTCCTCTGATTTCAAAGCAAAGTTGGTCGACGAAACGGCGAGTACTGCCCGGAGGCTTCCGTCTTTCATCACAATGGTGTCCCCCTTGATCTCGGAGATACTCAAATACTTCTGTGTGGACACAGCCGGTTTTGACCTGGTAATTTTTCCGCCCTGCATTTCCTGCTTTGCCATAAAAAGAAACCTAAGAACTTAAGAACCGAGGAACCAAAGAACTAAAAACCCCTGCTGTTCTTCCGTTCTTTCGTTTTTCTGTTTTTGAGTTGTCATATCTGACTCAACCACTTACCTCTCATTCCCCCGCTGTGTATCAGGCGCTCTTCTTCCGCGGTTTTCTGATCGAGCAGGTATGAGAGTTTTTTGAGCCGGCCACTGACTTGTTCGGACTCATCCGCCGTCATCGCGTGCTGGGTCTGCAGCTCAACCTTTTTCACCATCGGCGCCATGAATTCCCCTGTACGGGAAAAAATCCTGTCCCTGGGGCTCGATACAAATTTGACTATGGCGGGGATATTGGACATGACTGGCCGGCCATTGAATTTCCCAAAAGCCATAGCAAGCGAGACAATAGCGACCGGCAATCCAAAAAGGAAAAAAATGAAGCTGAATTTGAAAATGCTCCAGATGCCGAGGGTCAGAAGGCCTCCGCCGAGGATAAACAAAAATTGCTTCAAGGTAAGCCCGGCGATGAGCTTGTCCTCTATCTCGATAAATTGCGGAACGCTATACTGCATAGTAAAACCCAAAAACGTAAGAACTAAAAAACGAATGAACATAAGAACTTAGGAACCGGAATTTCGTACCTTCGAGCTAAACGCTTTTAATTGTCGGGAAATATTATCCAATTTACTTAAAGACTTTTCTTGCTCTTCCGTAGATATATAACCGTCGTCCATAGCGGCATCCAGGCAAGCCACAACCTCGTTTACAGATGTTAAAGCTGTATTTAAGAACCTGCTAAAATCAATATCTGAATATCTATCCGATCCTTCCGCTATATTTAAAAGTATCGAGTCTAATGCTCTCCATAACTGAGAAGTCAACGCGTACTGTTCCGTTTTCGGAAACTTCTTTTTACTCAGGGCTTTTAACTCGATTCGCAACTCCCGAACAGCCTTATAAACTGGAAATTCCCTAAAGCGGAAAAGCTGGGTTTTTGTAAATTCTTTGGTTTCTACACGCATTTATTTTCAAAAATATTATATCAATTATGGCAAAAAAATGCAAAAAGTGGCTTTCGCCACCCTTTTCTCCAGTTCTTAAGTTTCTAGGTTTCTCGGTTGTTTAGCCCAGCTTGCTGCGAAGATTCGTGCGAAAATCCGCCATGGCTTCAAATTCGCTTCTCGTGAGTGGTCCGTCCTGTTTTTTCATGATGTTGAGACCGCTCTCCAGATATGCCCGATAAAGAGGACTGTGTTCAAAGGCCATGATCAAAGTATCAACCGACGTATGAGTCCGTTTCCTGGCCTCCGATGCTTTGTGCGCCAGGTCTTCGAGGAATGTATAAATAGAACCGGCCTGCCTCATTTTTTCCAGAGTGATACTCCGAAGTTCCGCGGCATCTGCTGGGTCGGACTCGGCCTTCCTAACCCTCCAGTCGCTAGTCGCTTATCGCTCGTCGCTACTCCTGGGGCTTTGATCGCAAGGATCCGATCCAGCTCTTTGATGTGTTCCGCTGTCATGTGCGGCAGCGCTGAAAGCCACTCGTTTTTTTCTGGAGCTGACAAAAACGAAGAACTTTCAATCCTGCTTCTGATTGTTGAGAAATCTCCTGGAGTCATAAAAATAGCTTGCTAGCTTTTTAGGATATTAGCTTATTAGGAGACGCGGAGCTTATTAGCAATTGCATTTAGCATTTTCATCACTTCCACTAAAAGACCTTCGGCTTTGGATGATTGAATGGAAGTAACAAAATGCAACTTTTTCGAAATTTCTAGTTGGGTTTCTAATTCTCCTCCCGACCCGTACGCGTTTAGGAGAAAATGTAAATATTCTTTCCGGTGACCGCGCAATCTTCCCTCCGCAATGTTTGAAGGTATAGAGACTGCCGCCCTTCTCATTTGAGAAATCAGCCCGTATACCTCCACTTTTGGGAATCTGTCGGTCAAGTTATAAATTTCAACGACTAACTCAATTGACCTCTGCCAAACGAGTAAATCTTTGTAGGAATGAATAACCATCCTAAAAAGCTAATCAGCTAGTAAGCTAACAAGCTCATGTAACCCCCTTGTCTTTCGGTTTGTCTGCGAAGTTACTTTCAAGTTTTTTGAGCTTCTCTGCTACGTCCGGGGGTTCTCCCTCAGCGACCGTGCCCCCTACGCCGCCCGAAGCCGACCCGGCGCCCGGTTTGCTTCTGCCCGCGTGGATCAAAGCTTCATTCACGGAAAAATCACTGGCCCCCAAAGACATGATTCGGGGCACCGCGCCTTGGGTCCCCAGTTCCTGTTTGCGCTTCTCTTCTTCTGCGTGGATTTTGCGAAGCTCGTCGAGCGTGGATGAGCTTCGCTCGCCTTGCGATTGGCGATTGGCGATTGGCGAGGCGACGCTTGGTGCTCCGGTCGCTGGTCGCCCGCCTTGACTCGGCGAGGCAGGCTCATTGCTCATCGCTTGTGCCACAGGGCGCACCATCGGCCCTGTCGGCGCTCCTGCCAATTTTGGAGCGACCGTGATGTGCGAGCGATCAACAGCTGTCGGATGTGGGGCTGCGGGAGCGATTGGCGACGGGCGATTGGCGACGGGCGATGATGATTTGAGTCCACTCATCGCTGATCGCTGATCGCTGATCGCTGGTTTGATCAGATCAGGCCTCGGCTCGGGTTTTGCGGGCTCTTGCGGCTTCACAGCCTTTGGCTGCTCTCTCAGGCGGGGAATCTGGGGTCGTGGCTGTGATGCAGGGGTTGAAGGCATGCGGAAGATGGTAGTGGGGCTGGGAGCAGTTTTCGGCGGCTCGATAATTTGAGGCACTTCTATTTCCACAATCTTTATTTCCGGCATGGATACTGGTTTCTGGGGTTCTACGCGAGGCGGCGTTACAGACTGCTGTGAGACAGGAATGGGCTTGCCCGAAGAAACTCCCGATGATTGGGGAAGCGGCGAGGTCGCTACCCTATCTCCCTGAAAAGGTGTCGTAAATTTCGGCGGAACTGTATAAGTCTGTCTGACTATCGGCTGAATGACCGGGGACGGAACTGGCGGAAAGGGCGGAGGTGGTAAGGCCCGGGGCGCAGAAAACGCTGGCGAAGCCTCTGCTACCACTCTCTCTGGTGCGCGGGGCGCGCTTGGTGCCTGCGTAACCGCTGTCGCGGGCGCAAGGGAAGGGATGGTCTCATGTCCAACAAGTTGCCATAAATACTTGGGGGCGTTAGTTTCTTGCCCCGAAGTGCTCATTGCGTAAAGGGCCTCATAAAATTTAAGTTTCTTTCCTTCCATTTCCTGCTTATAGGCCACTAGCTCATTCATATCGATCTTTGGATGCAAAATCCACAAAAATATATTCAGGACCGTGGAGAGTTTAAATTTCTCCTCCCCTTTGAGCGAACCCACAGAGCTGTTCTTGACCAAGAACTGTGTCACATCGAGCGTGGTCCTTTGGGAAAGCGGGGCGGAGCCGAAACTAATGAATTCCCGTATCATGTCACTGACTGACTTGTGGGCCGCGGATATCAAAATTTCCTGATTGCGAGCCAGCGCATCAGAAAATGTTTTAAAAACAGGGGTATCCTGAAGCCACTCCCCATCAGATACCGCTATCTTGAGCTCCCTGAAAACATCGATCCTCGCTAGCGACGGGAGCAAACAGCGCTCCAGAAAGAATCCAATCTCGTCCTGCGGCAAGTACCGGAGCAACGACATCTCGAATTCGATCATCCGTTGGATTTCCGCTTCGGCAAAAAATCCACTATTTCTCTCCGCCGCGTGCCGCGCGTCGACTACAAGATTAAGAACATAGATTTTCTGTTCGTCGTTGAGAAAATCTTCCGTTCGTCCCAATAGTTGGAAGAAATCAGCTTTTGCTTCCGGACTCCTCTGCCGAAGGCCCCCGAGTATCCTGCCAAACCGTTCCCACAGGGAAGTGATTTTCTCCGCCACAAACGCGCTGTCCGCACGTCCGACCTCCTGCACTAGCCCGTTCAAGGTCTGTTTATCGAGCGAGGGCAATATCGAAACAAGACGCTCTTTCAAAGGCACTGCGAAGTGGGAGCTCGCTATTGTCTGTTTTATTTTGTTTGAGGAATCTGGGGTCATAAATCTCTTAATAGGGGGTCAACATGGTCCTCTGATCCTATTTATTGTCTCACCTTATCAAGCATAAAGTCGGTCTCCGCTCTGATATCACCCGGGGTCACGCCCGCAGTTCTCAGATCTGTTTTAATATGATCTTCGGCTTTTGCGAATTTAGAAGCATACGCGGCCTTGGCAAACATTTCTACTTTCTGCTTCACATCGCTATCAAAATCAGCTGAATTTTTGTATTCCCCTCTCGACGCCAACCATTTCGAATAGTCTTTCCCGATTTTATCAACTAGCTGATCGGTGTTATTCTCTTTGATCATTCGATTCATCCATTCTTTCTGTTTATCACTGAATCCGTTTCTCGAAGCGCGCCAGATGTCGCCGGACTGCAAAGTCAGGATAGCTTGGTCGCCGCCTTCTCCGAGCGAAGCTTCTTCCTGTCCAGTGGTCGTATTTACCTTTGTGGTAAACATGGCGTTATGGAACATGTTAAATTTATCGACTTTACTCACATTATTATTGCGATTAGCAATATTCTTTAGCGCTCTTTCCCCGTTTACAATTTTATCCTCATCTGTCAGCTTGAGGTTTGCTACGTTCTGTTGATATAGCACTTCGTAATCTCTTTGATTGGTCGTATTCCTGCGGGCGTGTTCCGCTGCAGCAGTAAGTTCTTGAACGCCTTCGTATCGATATTCCTTCTTGCCAGTAGTGGGGTTCGTATAAAGCTCGGTCTTGAGCGGCTTCCTGCCATCTGAAAGTTCGGTTAGGACAGGGTTGCTTATTTCATAACCTATTTGGGACATGGCGGTCTGAAGTTCCTCGTTGAAGCTTTCGGAAAACGCGCCGCTGTGCTCCAGCTCATTGAGCTGAGCGGTCATATTGGCCTGGGTGTATCCTAGCCCTTTTCTGGCTATCCACTCGTTGTCGTGTTTACCCTTGGCGTTTCTTAGTAATTGGGCCGCAAGCATACGAGCTGCCTTTTTATCTCCGTTCCGCGCCCGACCTTCCAAATCCTCCGTACGCCTTATTTCCTCACTCTCGTTTCCAGTATATTTTCCGTATTGCTCGTTGATCTCTACTTCCCCCTGATCCATCATGGCATGGTACATGGGGTCTCTGCCTTCTCTCCTTATAAAAGGGGTGGCGCGTTTGACTTTCAAAGCACCGGCTTCCACCAAGTGCTGGGCTTTCTCCCGGTCTCGGACCGAGTCAGTTTTCATGGCTTTCGCGAACTGGAACGGATGCAGGGCGGCAAACGCCATCTTCTTCATTCTCCCTCCACTCGCTAAACTCAAGGTTTTTTCATCATACTTGGTTGCGGCGTACCTGCCGACCGCCTCCGCCCCAGCACGTGCGCCCCTGCGCGGTATATAAGTGGCTGCCCCGAGACCCGCTTTCATTCCCCGTTCAGCAAAACCGACGACTGCGTCCGCTCCGAAAATCCCCATCTTCTTCGTAATAATCAGTCCCGCCCACAGGAAACAGATGATCATGATATATACCAATCCCAGCTCCATGGAATCCTGAAATTTAAAGTTTCCCGTTGTCGAGCCAAAATTCTGCAAAACCTGTGTGACACCCCCCGTGCCCCCCCTCGCGAAATTCAATCCTTGCTCGTATATGCTTATGCTCAATCGCAAGAAGAAAGCCATGATAGGCGCGAAGAGGACATATTTGATGAAGGCGGACCACCACTGTTTAGCGTACCCAGCTGTCGCTGGGAGAATGTTAAGCGCGTAGGCAAACGGTGAGAGGATTATCAAGATCCACAGGGCAACGGTACGGATCAGCATAAAAATGGACATTGCCGCAAAGGTTATCACCAGACCAAGTTCCAGTGTGAACTGAAAGAGAATAGACATAGTCGCCGCGAGCTGTGAGGATGTGCTTCCCCAGCTCACAGCGCTGATTATTGCGGTTATGTTCTGCGCGTAAATTTTCTTCCAGAAATCATTGATCGCCGCTCCGCCATTGGCAACCGGTAAAAAAGTAAACTGCACGACATTGGCAAGGTCGATAATAATGCGGGCGATGACCATGCTGAAATTGACCAGCATAGCCATGATGATGAGCTTCACCAAAAGCCGCTTGTAATTGTACGACTCGATATGCAGGATAGTCGCGAAACCGATGACAATGAGGATGAGGATGAAGAACATGTTCACGAGATCCCGGACCACTGTCCACCCGGCGAGAATAGTCGGGCCTGCTATGTTCGTGGCCTCCAAGGTCATGGTCTTCACCAAAAGCGGGATAAAAATCATGTGGGCGAGAATGTTGAGCACCCAGCGCAAAAACCCAACGACGAAACCGAGGATCAAATTGACAATTCCTAGAAGCGCTGCACCAAACGCACCGGCAGCCCCTCCTAAGGCTCCAGCGCCAGCGGGGGTCGTTGGATTTCCAGCCAAATCAAATGTTACTGTGCCGCTCGCCAAGATATTGCCACTGCCATCTAGCACAGTGACGCTGACCGTTTTAGTGCCGGGGGTAGCATACGTGTGGTTTGGTTGGTAATCGAGGGTAGCTGTTCCCCCGTCGCCAAAAAGCCAATTTACTGTGAGATCACCGTCCCGGATCGGAGAGGTTGCTCCCGCAGGCCAATATACTGCCTCAAAAGCTACCTCAAGTCCGGAAACGGCCGAGGTCACGGAGTGGTTTATTTCCACCCGCGCTGTTCCAGAAACAGGTGGTGCTTGAAAACTTACGGGAATAGTCTCAAATGCTTGTGGTCCGCCGCTGAAACCACCTGAGACAACCTCGAACTTCACGCCAACTGTGTTTGGCCCGGCTAAAGTGAATCCTGACGTGCTACCGCCAGAGGAGAATGCCTGGCTTAGATCCGCTGATCCATTGCCGCTCGCGTCAACATTTACAGTAACACTTGTTTCACCGGCTAGATTACTGGTAAAGTCGGTGAGACCGCTAGGGTTGGCTTTCCAGCGTACTGCAAATGTAACTGTGCTATTAGCGAGATCCGGGTTTGCCACAGTCAGCCTTGAGTTTGCCGTAAAGGAGCTACCAAAAACTGGCTGGGTCGGATCTGTCGAAGTGAGAGTAATACAATAACCACCGATCGGTGAGCAAGCTGCCTGAGCTGTATGTACGGGTACAAGAGCAAACGCTCCGATAACCAAAACCGCCAACAGCAAAACGCCGCAGGATTTTTTCAATTTTGATCTGATATTCTTATTTTTATCTATATCTAGCATCATGGGGCTATGGTACTGATCTGAATCTGCCTGAATATATCAGCATTTACGCCAGAGGGATCCACGACGGTCAAAACGAAAGTCATCGGCCCAGTCACTGTATAATTCTGCAATCCGGAGGATGGCAAAGAGCTCGTAGACAAGGGGAAGATCTGCACGTCAGCTCCAGGAATGGAATCGGCATTCCAAGTCACAGTAACTGTCCCTTGCAAAATAAGTGGGAGGAGCGGAACCACGCGGGGCTGGACGTCAAACTGCACCTGCGCCGCAGGATCTAGAGGATTTACGTTGACGGTCCGGGAAACTGACTGGGTCCCTCCCTGGCCGGAAGCAGTCAGCGTATAAATGGTGGTGACCAGCGGGGCCACCGTGCGCGATCCTGACGTTTCCACGACTTGATTGAAAAACTGGCCGCCGTTGAGGATGACGGTCACTCCGCTTCCCAGAGCGCCCGCGTCCCAGGTCAGCACGGCTTGCTCCCCCGAATTGATAGTGGTCTGGGTTGCTTGGAACAGCAGTTGCCCGACAATAACCGGCGGGGGAGGCAAACCCGGTGCCGCGGCGTCGCCGAAGGCCGGAACGGCGGCGCTCCCGGACGACGTAAAAGTCGTATCAGCGCCGCTGAACTGATTTAACGTCTTGGTCTGCCGACATCCCGAAATTTCACCCAAAATTTCGCCCTGAAAAATCATGCGGCTGACTTGGTTGTATAGACCGGTAGCGAAATTATTCACCAGATTGCCGGCCACAACCCGAGCAGAACTCTCCGCAAATGTCTTGAAGGCGGTTAGGTCCGCGGCCTTGAGCCCGAAGCCAAACCCGCTGAGGGAACGACCGATAAGACGGCTGATCTGCTCGGCGGCCCAGCTGGATAGCTCTTTGGTGATGATGTCCCGGATGAAGTTGCTGAAAGAGCTCGTGTCATAGGTCGAGTCCGTCCACTTGGAGGCAAAATTGAAAAGTCCTTGATTGGCGCCCTGCTGGCCGACTGTCACCAAATTCAGAGAGCGTTGGATCTTCGTGCCGCCCGCGACGCCGCCGACCGTCTGCGTAGACTTGAGCCCTGGGGAGGTGATTTCGAGCTCTGCCGCGGCCCTAGCCTTTCCTTCGTTCGTAGTGGCCAGATCCTGAAAGCCTAAACGCCAAAATTCGGGACTCGCTTCTGGAGAGCCAAGCTTTGCCATCTGCTCATAAAACAAAGCCCCGCTCGCAGGATTTATTTCGTTTACGGTGAATCCGGCCGAGGACGCGGCCAAATAATCGGCGGCGCGCTGAAGCGCCAAGCTGTTGTTAGCGGGCGCGCAGGAAATGCCCGAGGTATAGAGCGACCTCGCCCCGACGATCAGCAGCTGTCTGTTCCGGTCCGGACCGGTGCGCCCTGTTTGCACCGCCAGTGCTCTCGCCGCCGCCGGGCTCATATCCTTGAGCGGCAAGGCTTCGAATGAGCTGGCTACGCAGTTGGCGTCCGAGCTCGTTCGGCAGTTTACCGGTATGGCATCGGTTCCGTTCTCTTTGCTCCAGGAGTCAACGAGGTATTTGCCTTCCACCAATGCGTCTTTGTAATAAAGAAAATTCTTGATGCCGAGCTTGTCCTCGAGAGTGGTGTTCAATTTGGCGGTCATGAACTGAAACGCGCTGTTGAGGGCGGCGATCGAGGCGGCCTTCGCGATTTCCTCCGCTTTTTCCGCCTTGCTCATCTCCAAAGTCCCGGCGGTACCCAGGTTTTCCACGCGCTGAAAAC